>Ga0098068_1000077_pt1 | contig 44519 bp, 35 predicted proteins | sample 26BtaG_FD_75059 | JGI IMG/M metagenome (GOLD analysis project Ga0098068, IMG submission 75059) | Marine viral communities from Cariaco Basin, Caribbean Sea - 26B_WHOI_OMZ_CsCl | ecosystem: Environmental > Aquatic > Marine > Oceanic | place: Caribbean Sea: Cariaco Basin | collected 2014-11-09 | reverse complement strand
TTACTGCGTCCCAAAACAGAAATATTCCGTTCAAAACGATGAAGTAATTCTGAAAAACCATTAACTTCGCGACAGGCACGATTAAGGACTTTATTGAACCTTACTTCTTCCGGCGTTTTTTTTCGTTGTCATATAAAATGTATTAAGTAAACGCTAAATGTACGGATAGTTGCGGAAGGCTACCGTAAGTTTAGTTCAACAAGGGTTTTGCAAAATGGCGGGTTAACGTCTAAGTTGAAAGTCTGTACATCTTAATCCGCAAAAGCCAATTTTATTGGCTTTTTTTCATAATTTATCAAATAGAAATTGCCTTTTGCTACGTGTTTTCCAATCGATTATAAAAACAGCAATACCTCTCAGAATTAAAATACGGATAAAAACTTCGGGTAAAAATGATTTCGAAATCGCACCCTAAAACCGCTAAAAAAAGGATTTCTAAAAGAGCTCCTCTAAAAAGACCCAACCCAAAGTTTAATTCGTTCTTTTTACTTCGAACTTAGAATCAATGTATTATTGGGAATTAGCATGATATTTAAGTACACAACTAACCCAAAACTGTTAATTTTCTTTTTCAATTTTCCATAAACCGCGCAATTCATCCATACTATATCCAATCGCTTTATCGTTTGGATAAAGGGTTTTAATTTTGGTATAGGTTGCAGGTTCTATATCGGATTCGGGATTTCCATGGCATTTGATGCAGGTTGGAAGTGCCGTATTGATTCGTTTGTAATATGCATATTTCTCACCTTCTTTCACCAAGCTATCGATTAAACTAGGGTTGTCTTCAAAGGATTTAAAAATCGCTTTATCGGTATCGGTTTTCAAATCATTGGTAGAATTCCGGGTTTGATTGGTAATTCTGGAAATGGAAACTTGGTATTTTGTCGCTAACGAATCGGTGATAGGCATTGCTTTTTCATTGCAAAATTCAACGGCATATTCCGTTCCGCCCTTCTTAATGGCTCCGGCAACATTCATCATCAATGCTTTTTGAGAAGCAGTGGCAATGGAGTCATAATCCGCTTTCAGTTGAATCAAATCCACCGCATCGGCTACTTCAACACTTTCGGTTTCTTGTTTTGGTTGAGAACAGCTAATTAAAAAACCGAAGCCAAGTACTATATATATAATTTTCTTCATAGTTTTATTTCTAAAGATTAAAAGTAACTCATCCATTCTAACTGCAATGTAACCTAAGTTACACAGCCGTTTCAAGATAAGGTTCCAATTTTTTCAACAAATCATCTTTAAACATAACGCCCGCATGTTTCCATAACAGTTGCCCTTCTTTGAAAAGCATCATACTGGGCGTTCCCATAATCTGATAGGCCGAATCAAAGTTAATGGTCGTAATTTTATCTTCGTCGATATCTACTTTTTTCACGATAATTTGATCACCCAATTCCTCTTGAATGTTGTCCAAAATGGCACCGAGCATTTTACAAGGTGCACACCAGGCGGTATAAAATTCGATCAACACCGGTGTTTTACTGTCTGTATATTGTTTGATATCTTCCCACATACTATTTAAATTTAAGGTTTAATTCAAAAACAATCTCTTTTTTTTAACCGATCTGGTTAATCAATTCTTCCAATTTATCGGCTGGAAATACACCGGACTCTCTCCATTTGGTTTCTCCTCCTTTGAAAATCATTAAGGTAGGAACGCTTCGTACTTGGTATTGCGCTGCCAACGCTTGGTTTTTATCGATGTCTATTTTTATAATGCTTACACCATCGCCCATTTTTTGTTTTAATTCCTGAAGCATCGGACCTTGCACTTTACACGGTCCACACCATTCAGCAAAAAAGTCAACCAATATGGGTTTGTCTTGATTTATTATTTCTTGAAATGTCATTTTAATTTTCTTTTTTAGTGTTTGTATTTTTCTTCTTAAACGAGGAGAAAATCAATCCTCCTGTTACAGAACCATATACGGTACTGTTAATGGGATTGGATGTAATAGCACAACTTCCGGTGGTGCAGCCTATGAAATTCCAATATAGAAATCCGGCTAAAGCACCTAGCATCACGCCTCCAATCAACCATATATTCCTTTTAATAAAACTCATTCTTTGTATTTTACTTCTTCAAAAATCACATCATTTACATTGTCATTGGATTGTGGTTTTGTAGAGCAACCGCCCGTCGCGCAACAACCGATGTTCAACAAAGGCATCACCGTAAAAATCAATCCCAACAAGGCGAACAACCAAATTTCAGATCGAATTCCATCGACGAGAATATATCCTCCAATTAATAATCGGATTACTCGAAATACACTCCAATCGGTGAGAATTTTATTGAGCATAATCCACCGTATTTCCTGTCCAACAACTGATTCCTCCCATTAAGTTGTACGTGTTTTCAAATCCTAAATTTTCCATAATTCGGCACGCACTTCCACTTCTACCCCCTGCCATGCAATACAAAAAGTATTTTTTTGATTTATCTAATTTTTCTACCTCTGAAATGAAATTCTCCATATCACAAATATCCAAATGAATTGCGTTTTCAATCATTCCATGTAGGCATTCCTCTTTGGTCCGAACGTCGATTATTACTGAATCTGTGTCATTTGAAATTCCTTCTTTCCATTTTAACTGTGTAAGATTTTCCATTTTATTCTTATTTTATAGTGCAAAGGTCGTGTAAAAACAACCATCCTACCGCAACAAATGTTACAGACACAAAATTCACCGCCAATCGATAAAATTTAGTCGAAATAAATTTGAAGTCAAAAAAACCTAATCCTTTTTTGAATTAATTACTTACTTTCGTATGTATGTATTTCTAAAGGATGAATTTTCGAAGTGACAAATGGTGGAGTTTCCTGACGTGTGTGCTGATTTATTCTTTTATTTCAGCGCAAATAATTACCGAGATTCCGTTAGATTCCACTTCCATTGAAAAAGGGAAAATCATAGAAAACATAGAGGAAAACAAAAACAAAAATGGGTTCAACAAGCTGATTCACAAACTTTTCATTCGAAACCCGAAAACTAGAAAAGCAGAAACAACTTCGAAGAAATCCAATGCGAATCAACAAGCTTTTGATTTGGCAGAAGGTAAAATCATTCGGACTATTCACATTGAAACTTTTGATCCTTTTGGTTTCTCTGTATCAGATTCGTCAAAAGTTCCTACTCGATTTACTGAAAAAGCAGGAAACGCACTTCATATCAAAACCAAAAAATTTGTTGTTCGTAATTATTTATTACAAAAAAAAGGAGACGTTTTTGATTCCGTAAAAATCTTAGAATCCGAGCGTTTATTACGACGCCAACGGTTTTCTCGAAGGGTTCAAATCGATTACAGAATGGTGAATGAGAATTCAGACAGTGTGGATTTGTATGTGCGTTCCTTAGATTCCTGGACGATTTTTCCCAATGCCACTTATTCCAATTCAAAATTAGGTTTTCGTTTACGGGATCGGAATTTTATGGGATGGGGACATGATTTCGACAATTTTTATAGACAAAATTTTGAAACGGGCAAAAACCGTTTTCAGACCCGATACACCATTCCAAACATTCAAAAAACCTTCATCAGTTTGGGCGTCGGTTATTCGAGCAATGAAGAAAATGAATATACCAAAGGGATTTCGGTCCAAAGACGTTTTTTCTCGCCACTAACCCGCTGGGCTGGTGGAGCATATGTTGGACAAAGAGCGTATCAAGATTCCATTCCCAATAACATGGGATTTGAAGCCCAAGATTTCAAATACAATTTAAAAGATTTTTGGGGTGGATATGCCTTTCGACTTTTCCATGAAGAAAACGCAAAAAACAATCGTTTTAGCAATTTAATTGTTTCAGCGCGTTATTTTAATGTGGATTACAACAAAATACCTGAAATGGTATTGGATCCTGAAAAATTTTATGCCAATGAAGATTTTTTTCTTTTGGGAATTGGAATTTCACAAAGAGCATATGTGCAGGATAAATTCATTCGAAATTACGATATCATCGAAGATATACCGGTGGGAATGTCATTTGGAGTCACTTCTGGAATTCAGCGAAAAAATGAAAGAGACCGTTTTTATTTGTCGGGTGGATTTAAACAGGGAAATTATTATAAATTCGGATATCTCGGCTATGAACTTAAATACGGGGGTTATCTCAAAGGAAATCGTTCCGAACAATCTGTTTTTTCATTGAGTGCAAATTATTTTACGCGATTGATGACGTGGGATCGATGGAAATTCCGGAGTTTTATTTCTTCTCATTTAATCATCGGAAATAACCGGGCGAATTCCAGAGGTGATCGATTAACACTGAATGAAAATGATCCATTGGGAATTAATGGATTTTACAGTCACGAAGTCATTGGCACAAAAAAGTGGTTAACTAATTTTCAGATTCAGTCTTATTCGCCGTATCAAGTTTTAGGATTTCGACTTTCACCGATTTTCAACTCTTCGATTGGCGTCATCAGCGATTCCAACAACAGTATAACCAATGGAAAAGTATATGCAAAAGTGGGACTTGGATTGTTGTTAACCAATGATTTTTTGGTGTTTAGTAATTTCCAGATTTCATTTGCATGGTACAACACCATTCCAGGACAAGGAGATAATGTACTCAAAACCAACACGTTCCAAATATCGGATTATGAATTGATGGATTTTGATTTTGGAAAACCGGAATTGATTGAATACAATCCGTATGTAACCCATTAAATATTTTGTGGGATTTTCCGAAAGTTCTTAAAAAAACCTTTGGCTCAAAACGAAGCTCTAAGCCAAAAGTCCATTTAGTGTGCTAAAAAAATTAAACCATTTCAAGTAGTATCAAACACTACAACTTGATCCTTCATCCTTTACACCGATCTTTTTCAAAATCTGATGCAATAGGCACCAATTGGTCATTGCGTTTTGAAGTAAATTCACACCAACAAATGTGGTAATCCATAGCCAATTGTTATTTTCTGTGAGTACAGTTAGCAATAAGCTTGTTAAAATTAAAGTTCCTGCTACTGCGTGTGCAATTCGTGTATACATAGTGTTTTTTAGTTTAATTAAATCGATTGATCAACCACCAAACAAGCCACATGGACTTTGGATAGAGCGGTTCTGTCTGTATTAAATTTTTCTATTCGTTCAAAAATATCATCCATACACTGATTCTCAATGAAAACCGTGAATAAAAGTGATTTGGTAGGGACATCGCTGGAAACGAACCAATTACTGATTTCGTTTTCGTTCTTGTATCCTTTTACCGATTGATAGGAAAAAGATTTCACACCCGAATGTTTCAAAATCTCTTTGACATTCTCTTCGTATTCCTGAATACAGGTTATTAATAATAATTTCATGTTTCAATTTTTAAATAATTCCAAATACCTGACACTTGATACCTGCTACCAAGCACTAATGCTCATTTTTTTTCCATTTCTTTCTTTCAGTAATGTAATACACCACCGGAACAATCAGCAATGTCAACATGGTTGAAACTACCGCTCCAAATACTAGTGAAATAGCCAATCCTTGGAAAATCGGATCAAATAATATAATGGCTGCTCCAATCACAACCGCTCCTGTTGTTAATAAAATAGGCGTTGTACGAACGGCACCCGCTTCAACAATCGCTTGTTTAATTGGAATTCCTTGATTCAATCGAATTTCAATAAAGTCAATCAATAATACCGAGTTCCGAACCATAATTCCCGCCAAGGCAATCATTCCAATAAAAGAAGTTGCCGTGAAATACGCGTCCAACATCCAGTGCCCTAACACAATTCCAATCAATGAAAGCGGAATCGCAACCATCATCACAATTGGTGTTTTAAAGTTCTGGAACCATCCTACAATTAACATATAAATGATAATCATTACCACTAAGAATGCAATTCCCAAATCACGGAAGACTTCCAATGTAATTTGCCATTCTCCATCCCACTTCACCGTGTAATTCGCTTCACTTTCAGGTTGACCCAAATACAATTCATCCAAAGTGTAACCTGCCGGAACATCGATTTCTTTTAATTTATCTTCCATTCCTAAAATCGCATACGCTGGACTTTCTAATTTCCCCGCCATATCGGCTAACACATACACCACGCGTTGTTGGTCTTTTCGGTAAATCGAAGGTTGTAAAACATCTTCTTTCACTTGAACCAAATCACTTATTGGGACCATTCCCATTTGACCTTTTACGCGGAGTGAAGTAATATCATCAATCGACGTTTTGTCTGCATCGCTCAATTTCAAAACTATATCCACGGGACTGTTTGAAACTTCGTCGTATAAATTCCCAATCGGATGTTCACCCATCAAGTACGTTAAATTCCCCACGATTTGTTGCGGAGCTACTCCATTTAACATCGCTTTTTCTTTATCGAAAATTAATTTCAATTCATTTTGTGGATCTTCAATTCGGGTATCGATATCGACTACATCTTCTGTATTGTGCAAGATGGTTTCAATTTGTTTGGCAATTTTTAGTTGCTCGTCGTAATCGGGACCGTACACTTCTGCTACAATCGTTGATAAAACCGGGGGCCCGGGTGGAACTTCTACTATTTTCACATTTGCGCCATACTTTGCTGCAATCTTTTGGATTTGCGGACGTATTTTCTTTGCAATCTCATGACTTTGAATTTTCCGATCGTCTTTATTCAGTAAATTCACTTGAATATCAGCGGTATTACTCGCCCCTCTCAAGTCGTAATGACGGACCAATCCATTGAATGTAATCGGTGCCGAAGAACCGACATAAGATTGATAATTCACCACTTCGGTTACCGTTTTCAAATACTGAGCAATGTCCTGAGTAACGGCTGAGGTTCTTTCCAATGTACTTCCTTCCGGCATATCAATTACTACTTGTACTTCATTCTTATTATCGAAAGGAAGCATTTTCACAGCCACCCATTTCCCAAAGAATGCAAACATAGAAATCGATAACAATACTACAGTTACACCCAATGTCATCCATCTTTTTCCTTTGTTTTCCAACAACGGAAGTTCCAATCTTTTATAGATTTTATAAATTCGACCGGTTTCAATTCCTGCCTCTTCTTTTTCTTCTTCACCTTCTTTCACTTTCAACAAATGAAATCCTAAATACGGAGTTACGGTCAGTGCAATAAACAACGACAACAACATCGCAATCGAAGCACCAATCGGCATTGGACTCATATAAGGCCCCATCATTCCGGATACAAAAGCCATCGGCAAAATCGCTGCAATTACAGTGAATGTGGCTAAGATAGTTGGATTTCCAACTTCGTTAATTGCGTAAATCGCGGCTTGTCTAAAAGGCAGCTTCTTCATTTTGAAGTGCCTATGCATATTTTCGGCAATAATAATACTGTCATCAACTACAATTCCTACCACAAACACCAAAGCAAAAAGGGTGATTCGATTGAGTGTATAGCCCAAAATATAATAACTGAAAAGTGTCAAGGCAAAAGTTAAAGGAACCGAGAAAAACACGACCAAACCTCCTCTCCATCCCATGGCTAACATCACCAAAAGCGTTACAGCAATTATTGCAATCGCTAAGTGCGTCAACAATTCAGATACTTTCTGAGAAGCCGTTTCCCCGTAATTTCGGGTAACGACTACGTGTACATCATCGGGAATTAAATTCAACTTTAATTCTTCGACTTTATTCAGAATTTGTTCTGAAATTTTCATTGCATCCGCCCCTTTTACTTTGGAAACGGAAAGTGTAACTGCTGGATATTCAGATGGAAATTCCTTTACATCTTCGACTGCATTTCCATATCCGAAACTCACATAATTTGTGGAGGACGACGGTCCGTCTTCTACTTTTGCTACTTGTTTCAAATAAACAGGCATGTTTTGCGACGTTCCAACCACCAAGTTTTCAACATCTTCTGTCGTATTTAAAAACTGACCGGTGGTCAATAAATATTCGGTATCTCCTTTGTCGAAACTTCCGGTTTGGGAACTGTTATTGGACGCTTGAATCATTTGCATTATGCTCAGTGCATCTACATTTGATTCCGCCATTTTTGTATTGTCAACCGTTACTTTCAATTGACGAGAACGTCCACCAATAACTTGGGTCAACGAAACATCTTTGATTTTTTTAATTTCTGAAGAAACCTCTTCGCCAATTTGACGCAATTGATAATCATCGTAATTCTCACTCCAAAGCGTCAATCCCAACATAGGAACATCGTCAATCGAACGGGTTTTGACCATGGGCGGAAAAACTCCTGCCGGAAATATATCGCTGTTTTTCATCAATTCATCGTATAATTTCACATACGATCGTTCAGTATCTTCACCCACATAAAATTGAACAATCAACATCGCCTGGCCATTCATCGCCATCGAGTGAATATGTTCAACGCCTTTGATGTTGGATATAATTTTCTCCAAAGGTTTCACCACACGACTTTCCACTTCTTTGGGACTCGCACCGGGGTAACCAATCATCACATCCGCCATAGGAATGATAATTTGCGGTTCTTCCTCTCTTGGAATCAAAGTGGAACTATACGCTCCAATAATCATCAAAGCAAATATCAATAATAAGGTAAGCTTTGAGTTGATAAACATTTCAGCTATTCTACCTGCAATTCCTTTTTCCATCGTTTTTTGTTTAAATTTAAAGTTTGAGAAATGTCGTTTCTTTCTGAGCTTCTATAAAAACCCTCCTTCCTTCCTACTGCATTCAAACTTTATGAATTCAATTAAACTGAATTATTTTACACTTAATTTCACACCATTATACAACTTGCCATCTGCTGAAACGACATAAGATTCGCCTGCAGTCAATCCCGAAAGTACTTCTACCTGCTCGCCCATTTCTTTTCCTAATTTCAACCAACGCAAAACCGCTGTATTTTGTGAACTTACCGTGTAAACTCCTGTCATTTGACCGTTTTTCACCAAAGCAGATTTTGGAATTAAAATATTGGATGCTTCTTCCGTTTCTGTGGAACTTGAACTTTTAAAAGGGAAAACAGCATTTACATACATCCCTGGTAACAATTCGTCGGATTTCGGTAGATTCACTTTCACCATATATTGTCCCCCTGAGTGTGCGGATGATTTACTGATTTCAGCCACTTTTCCTTTGGATTCCTTTCCAATCGATTTAATCAACACGTCGACTTCCATTCCATCTTTGATTTGGGTAATGTATTGTTCAGAAACCATCAACTGCGCTTGCAAAGTCGCCGAAGATTCAATGGTCAACAAAGGCATTCCAGGATTGGCCAAATCTCCTTGTTCCGCAAATTTCGCTGTCACTACACCTGAAATCGGTGCGGAGATATTGGTATATCGATATTGTGCACTTACCTCATTTTTCATTTGCTTTGCTGCTTCCAAACTTGCACGTGCCATATCGTAACGCGATTGCATATCGTCCAACTCTTTTTGAGATGCACTTTGAGAAGCAAATAAATTCTTAAAACGATTTAAATCTTTTTTTGCACTGTCAAACGCTGCTTGTGCTTGCATGATTTGTGCATTCGCTTGACCACCTTTTGCTTGAATTTCTGAATTGTTAATCGAAACCAATTGCTGTCCTGCTCGTACACTCTGACCGACTTCAACGGGCATGGATGTAATGTAACCCATCATACGCGTGGAAACATTTACCGAGTTTTTAGAAACTAATTTACCGCTGGCTACGGCAAAACCTCCAGCAGAATTTGTTTCGGTTTTATTCAAGGTAACGCTTACGGATTCACCACTGAAAGCGGCAGACGAAGTGTCTTCTGACGAACAATGGGTGAAGGAAATCAAAAAGAAAATAAAAGCTGTACTGTAAACTATATTTTTCATTTGTGTTATTTTAAGTGTTTAATTTTTTTGTTTTCGTAAATTCTTGCCTTAAGAATCAGAAGATTATGCTTTTAAGAATTGATAATATTCGACAGCCACATTGTATTCAAAAATCGCTTGATGGTATTCCAATTCTTTTTGAGCCATTACAGTTTCTGCGGTCAATAAATCGGCTGACTTTTCCAATCCTTGGTCGTATCTGTTTTTTCGAATTCTATACGCTTCCTTACTGTGCTCCCACGCTTTTTCGGTTAAAACCACTTTGTTGTCAGCATCTGAAACTTGGCGATAGGCTTTTCTCAATTCCAATTCACTTTTTTGACTGTATTGTTCAATTTCGGCTTGCGCTCGGTTGTAATCTGCTTTGTAGGTTGCTTGCTCACTCTTCGACTTTAATCCATCAAAGAAATTCCACGACAATTGCAATCCTACCAAATAACCTCTTCCATCGAATTCATGCACTTTGTTGTCATGCAATTCAAAACTTCCAAAAGCATTCAATCGAGGTAAGAACTTTGATTTCGAAGATTTAATCATCCAATCATAGGCTTCCAGCGATTTCTCATATGCTTGTAAATCTTTTCGGTTGGGATTTAAATTTAAATCCGTGTCCAACATCGCACTTTCGTAACTAAGTTCTTCGCTGGGTTTATACACTTTGTCGGTAGAGTCTTCATTCAAAAGCATAAATAAATAATCAGATGCATTGCGGATATTTGATTTCGCAAAATGAATTTGACTTTCAATTTCATTCACACGAACATCCATATACAGAACTTCGGATTTTTGAATCAAACCGTTGTTGAAATAATTATCGATTACTTTTTTATTGGCCAAAGTCGTTTGCTTGGCATCTTCCAACGTTCCCAACATCTTGTACGCCAATTGAAGCATTCGATAGGATTTATTCAATTCAAACTGAAGATATTCTTTGGCTCTTTGCTGTTTTATTTTCAATACTTCAGATTTTACCTTTCCTGCTTTTTTCTGATAGACACCGTCCCTATTGATAATCGGTTGTTGAATTTCAATTTTCGCACTAAAGTCCGTGATATTATCGGGCCTGTTTAAAAAATCAGGATTGAAATCCTCCATCGTAATTCGGGATTGATTCAATTTAAATCCAAAAGCATTCAACGGACTGTTGGTATTCATTACGGAATAGGATGCGGTGATATTGGGTAAATACAAAGCTCGGGACGCCAAAAGTTCAGCCTCCGCCAGTTCAGTTTCTTTTTGAGCCAGCTGAAGTTGTAAGTTGTTGTCCAATGATTTTTCGGAAAGCTCTTCCCACGATATTTGAATGGTATCTTGCGCAAAAGCTAAGGATACCTTGAGGATAGATATAACTAAAACTAATTTTCTCATTTTTTAAGATCTAATTTTGATATGCTTTAAGGGTTTAATCTTATTAAGCGCAAAATTAGATGCTTATAAACTCATGGACAGTAATAAATGTTACACAAGAAAATCAACTGCATTTCCTTCTTCCTAAACGTTGAAAAAAACACAAAAAAAGTACAATGATAGGATGACGAACGGAGAAGTATTAAAGAAGTTCGATATTATTCCGATTCAATTTAATCTTCCCCTCATTTTCCATGGCTTTCAATAAGCGTGAAATTACGACACGTGAACTATTAAGTTCGTACGCGATTTCTTGATGGGTTTGGGTAAGGATTCGGGAATTATTCACTTTGGATTTCTCGTTTAGATAACTTTCTACTCGTTCGTCCATGTGTTTGAACGCAATGTTGTCAATGGCGGATAAAAGCTCGTTGAATCGGCTGTTGTAGCTTTGAAAAACAAAAGCACGCCATGATTTGTATTTTCCCAGCCATTCTTCCATTTTCGCTACGGGAATCATGGCAACGACACCCGAATTTTCAGCAATGGCTCGGACTTCACTTTTTTTAGTCCCAACACAACAAGCCATAGTCATCGCACATGTATCGCCTTTTTCTAAAAAATAGAGCAGAAGTTCGCCTTCGTCAAAATCTTCTCTCATAATTTTGATTGCACCTTTCATCAACAAAGGCATCGCACGCATATATTGACCAAAATCAATTAAAATATCGTTTTCATCGAATTCAACCAAAGTAGCTACTTCTACAATTTCATTGATTAATTCCGGTTCAAAAACACCTGCAAAAGACTCCTCGATTAGGGTTGAAACATCCATTCTACTATTTTTTTAGACTAAAATTAAAAGGTTAAAATTACATATTTTAAATGGATTTAAAGATGTGAAATTTTCTACTGATTATGAAGGAATTCTCATTGAAAGATTAAGGAATAAAAAAAGCTCCAAATAAATTCAGAGCTTTTGATGGGTATATAATTCAGTCTTAAATCATTTAAGTTTACGATTCTTCATCATAATATTCAAACAAAAAGTCATTGTATGGAAAACGAGTGATATGAATTTTCTTCACTTCTTCATAAATCGTTTTTCGCAACTCTTCCAAGTTATCTTTTTCAGTCGCTGAAACAAACAAAGTAGGAACGCCGCTCTTTGCCATCCACGTTCGTTTCCATTCGTCCAACGAAATATTTTCTCGTAAAACATCGGTCAAATCATCTTCGTCTTTTTGGATGTAGGTAAAATTGTCAATCTTATTGAAAACCAAAATCGTCGGTTTGTCCGCGCATTTAATTTCACTTAAGGTTTCATTTACCGCGTTGTAATGGTCTTCAAAACTTTCATGTGAAATATCCACGACATGAATTAATAAATCCGCTTCCCGCACTTCATCCAAAGTCGATTTAAAGGATTCTACCAATTGCGTCGGCAACTTTCGGATGAAACCAACCGTATCTGTTAGTAAAAAAGGCAAATTCCCAATCACAACCTTCCGGACTGTGGTATCCAAAGTGGCAAACAATTTATCTTCCACAAAAGTTTCGGATTTACTCAAAACATTCATCAAAGTCGATTTTCCCACGTTGGTATATCCTACCAAAGCGACTCGGACCATGGCTCCTCGATTAGCGCGTTGGGTCTCCATTTGTTTATCAATTCCTTTTAATTTCCCTTTCAGTAAAGTAATTCGATCCCGAATAATTCGACGGTCGGTTTCAATTTCCCTTTCCCCCGGACCACGCATTCCAATTCCACCACGTTGACGTTCCAAATGCGTCCACATTCGGGTCAATCGCGGTAATAAATACTCGTATTGTGCCAATTCCACTTGCGTATGTGCATAGGAAGTTTGGGCACGTTGAGCGAAAATATCCAAAATCAATTGGGTGCGGTCAATCACTTTGATTTCAATCAACTTTTCAATATTTTTCAATTGAGACGGCGTTAATTCATCATCAAAAATTAAGGTGTCGACTTCATTTTCTTCTGCGTATTGAATAACCTCATTCAGTTTCCCACTTCCAATAAAAAATTTAGGGTCGGGTTTATCCAATCTTTGGGTAAAACGCATGGCAACTTCTGCTCCCGCCGTAAAAGCTAGGAATTCTAATTCGTCCATGTATTCTTCCAATTTCTCTTCGTTTTGATTGTGGCTAATCAGTCCGACTAGGATCACTTTCTCGTAGTTTGCTTCTTTTTTCTCTATCATATTCAGTACAAAGATACGGAAACAATGGTTTTTGAAAGAATTTGATTTAAATTTGAGGAAAATTAAATAATGATGAAAAAATTAGTAACAGTTTTAATGACTACAGCCCTATTTTGTATGACCGACGCACAGGTCGTTACCCCGCAATCGAGTGCATTTTCGGAGGTGGAAGTAACCGTTGGTTTAACGAAAGTGGAAGTAGAGTACTCTCGTCCAAATAAGAATGGAAGAGCAATTTTTGGGAACCTTGTTCCTTTTGATAAAGTATGGAGAACCGGTGCAAATAAAAATACAACCATAGAATTTAAGGATGATGTAGTGATCGCAGGTCAAAAAGTAAAGGCAGGTGAATATGCACTTTTCACCAAGCCCGGAAAAGACAATTGGGAGATTTATTTCTATACCGATACCAAAAACTGGGGAAATCCAGAAAAGTGGGACGATTCAAAAGTAGCAGCAAAAGCAACGGCGAAAGTTCAAAAATTACCAAATACAGTAGAAACATTTACCATTTCATTGGATGATTTATCATTGAACTCCGCAATGTTGACTATCGCTTGGGACAATGTGAAAGTGGGAACAAAAATTGAAGTTCCAACGGATGAAAAAGTGATGGCATCGATTAATGCTACGATGAGCGGAAAACCAACAGCACAAGACTATATGTCGGCAGCAAGTTATTATTATGCAGCGGATAAAGACATTGAACAAGCAAAAAGATGGATGGACGAAGGAATGAAAATGAATCCAAAACCGGCGTTTTATCAAATCTATCAACAAGCTTTAATCCACCTAAAAGCAGGAGATACGAAAAGCGCACTTGTTTTGGCAAAACAGTCAATGGCCGCTTCCAAAGAAGCAGGGAGTGATGATTATGTGAAATTAAATGAAGAATTAATTCGAAAATTGTCGAAGTAATTATTTATTTAATTCATTTAAATAGGTATTAAAAATGGCGGAATTATTTCCGCCATTTTTAATTTTCACACTTTTAGAAATCCATTATTTCATGAAGTTTATCGTACTCCTAAAACCGAAAATTAAAATCAATTACACCTTATCCGCAATCCCTTTTGTATTCTTGCTTCCAAATTGAATGAAAACTGCCAATAAAATCACGAGCGAACAACCCAGTAAATTCAACCATAAATACGGGATTACATCCATCCACCAAATACCAATAATTGTGAGTTGAGTTAAGATAGCAGCCATAAAAACAGAATTTCCTCGAATGAATTTAAAGAAAAATGCCAACAGGAAAATCCCTAAAACATTTCCATAGAATATGGATCCGATGATATTAACGAGTTGAATTAAATTATCGAATAAATTGGCGACACTTGCAAACAGAATCGCTAAAATCCCCCATATAAAAGTAAAGGTTTTGGACATCCTTAAATAATGCTTGTCACTTTTATTTTGTCGGTTTCTTTTGTATAAATCAATGGTGGTTGTCGTTCCCAAGGCGTTTAATTCCGAAGCGGTGGACGACATAGCTGCGCTTAATGCCATCGCCAAAATCAGCCCGATGATTCCTTTGGGCAAATGATTCAAAACAAAATGAATAAATACATAATCCTTGTCATTGGTTTCAATCGATGAGTCGGCGGAGCGGATGATTTCACGCGCTTGCTCTCTGAGCTGCCTGTCTTTTTGATCGGTCAAAACCAATTCTTTTTGAAGGCTAGATTTATCGGCATGGGAATCCTTTAAATAACCAAAAATCACTTCTTTTTTATGTTCGAAGTTGATTTGCTGTTCTTTTTCTAAATCTTGATAAGCGGAATAATATTCGGAATTCTGAACACTTTCATTTGCTACGGGATTGAAGTTTAGAGGAGATGCGTTGAATTGATAAAACACAAAAACCATGACTCCGACCAAAAGAATGAAAAACTGCATGGGAACTTTCAGAAATCCATTCATAATCATTCCCATCTGACTTTGTTTCACGGATTTCCCCGATAAATACCGTTGTACTTGACTTTGATCGGTTCCGAAATAGGATAAGGCTAAAAAAGTTCCACCAATAATTCCACTCCAAAAGGTATAGCGATTGTCCATGTCAAAAGAGAAATCCAAAATATCCAACTTCCCACTTGCACCCGCAATTTCCATGGCATTACTAAAGTTGATTTCTGGTGGTAATTCGTACATTAAAATAATGAAAGCGACAGCCATTCCGCCCATCATTACGGTCATTTGTTGTTTTTGAGTCACACTTACTGCCTTGGTTCCCCCCGAAACCGTGTAAATAATAACCAAAGATCCAATGATGATATTTAAGGTAACTAAATCCCAACCTAAGACGGCGGACAATATAATTGCAGGAGCGAAAATCGTGATTCCGGCAGATAATCCTCTTTGAACCAAAAAAAGCATCGCGGTCAAGGTCCGGGTTTTTAAATCAAAACGTCCTTCTAAAAATTCATAAGCTGTAAAAACATTCAGTTTTCGATAGATAGGGATAAAAACCAAACATATAATCACCATAGCAATCGGTAATCCGAAATAAAATTGAACAAATCCCATTCCATCATGAAATGCCTGACCCGGCGTGGAAAGGAAAGTGATCGCGCTCGCTTGGGTAGCCATAACCGAAATCCCTACACCAAACCAATTCGAATTTTGTCCTTTTAAGAAATCATCAACTCCTTTGTTATAACGGGTTTTATAAGTTCCATAAACCACAATAAATAGAAGCGAACAAATTAAAATCAACCAATCAACTGTATGCATATCAAACGAATATTCTCATGATTAAATAGAAAATAACGATATATACTGCATTGGCAATCAACATCCAAAGATAGGATGACTGCCATTTTACATTGAATTCTGATTTCTTTATTCTCATTTTTAATTTTTTAAAATTTATTTTCCTAAGGATAGAAGGTTAGCCAATAAACGATACGCGCCTGGAACGCCTGCGGGTAGTTGTCGGAAGAAACTCAATCCAGTATAAACATAGTATCCTTTTCCATAAGGTGCAATCAAAACACTTCCCTGTAACGGCTTTTCTCCTTTGTCGTGCATGGAAAGTATCGGAACAAAAGTGGAATCCCATTCGTCTGGAAAATACAATCCTCTTTCTTGTACCCAACCTTCGAAATCTTTTTCGGTAATTTTATTCGGATAATTTAATGCGCTATTGTGGGGATGGATGAGCTTAACTTCGGAAAACTCATCGGTTACTCGATCGCGGGATAATTTTAGTGGAAATGGTGAAATATCTTCCGTTACCAACGCGTGATTGGTGTTGTATTGGACAACCATATTTCCTCCTTGTTGTACATAATCAAACAAGATTTTATTTTTATAACTCAATTCAGAAACGACATTAAAAGCGCGAACGCCCAAAACTACGGCATCAAATCCCTTCAGTTTTACTGCCGTAATTTCTTGCGGAGAAATAATTTCTACCTGATACCCAATTTGCCTTAAATTCTCAGGCAGAGCATCACCCGCTCCTACAATGTATCCAATTTTATCGCCTTTTTTTTGGATATCCAATTTCACAATTTTTGCAGACCCATTGACCAAAACCTTTTGTTCTGGAATGTGCTCGTATTTTATTTCGACTAAATGCTTATCAAATATTTTTTTGTCGATTTCAATTTGCGGAATAAGTTCCGTTTCACTTTGAGTTTTTGGAGGATACACGTCAAACCAATATGTTTTTACTTCTCCTAAGGTTGAAATCGAAACCGATTTCGATTTAGGTTCTATCTTCCAATTATTCGGAGCATCCAAATGCAAGTTCGCCTTTAAATCCGCTGAAAAAGATTTGACTTTTACGGCTACTTTCTTTGGTTTTTCATCACTAAAAATTAACACTTTTTCTTCGATATTTACGGATACTAAAGGGACAATGAAAAAAGGTTTATAGGTTTCCCCCTTTTCGGGATCGTTGTATTTATAGACCAAAGGCCGAGATATAGAAATAGAACTTCCGTTGAGATCCAACTGAAAATCAACAGAAAAAACATGCGGATTTTCAGCCATTCCAATGAATTCCGGATGGGACACTTGGTACATTCCTAAACTTCCTTTTTCTTCCAACCAATACGGAGAAGTAGGTTTCGTTTCTTTTGAAATTGCATACGGTAAATCCACCGCAAATTTCTGATTGAATTTCAATTGTTGATTTATCTTGGTTCCCATGACCGTTTGCAGTCGAAAAGGAATCAAACTTCGGTTGGTCGCCTCGATGTGAACTTGGATTTCTGTGCCTGGCACTGCAGTTTCAGAGGTTGAAACTGCTTCTAAATACAATCCCGCACAGGAAACAATTACTTCTTTGATTTCATTTAATTTAATCTGTTTCCACTGTCCCTCTTTCAAATTCTGAATCAATAAATAAGCCTTCATCAAATCCGGAATGGAGGCAGATGGATTCTGAAAATCATATTCTTTTTCGACTTTCGAAAGAATTATACCAATGGCTTTTCCATCTTCTACGCGATTCCACGTGGTATCAATTCCTTCAAAAACATCGGAATCAGGCATTCCACCTTTGATGGATTCTAAATATTCCAACGAACTACCGCGAACAGCGGTTGCTCCAAATCCTTGCGAACTGTGTTGACTTCTACTTTTGGCAGCAATTTCACTGTTGCTCAAACCCAAGGTGGGATAATACGAACCAATGTCCATTTTGAAATACTGGGATTTATCCACTTTATCAAAAGCAGCTTGACTACCATAAAAAAACCAAGAAGGATTAAAAAACAAACGTTTTGGCTGCCAGGGTTTTACGAAGGCAAATTGCTCTGGATATTGGGATTTGTCTGCGGCCAAATCAAAGGCTTCTATACTCAAAATCGCTGAAGCTGTATGATGTCCGTGCGTAGTTCCCGGCGTGCGAGCATCAAAACGATTGATAATCACATCGGGTTGAAATTTACGAATCACATAAACCAAATCACTTAAAACTTCGTCTTTGTTCCAAATAGCGAAGGTTTCATCGGGCGTTTTGGAATACCCAAAATCATTGGCTCGGGTGAAAAATTGAATTCCTCCATCGATGCGTCGGGCTTGAATTAATTCTTGGGTTCGAATGACTCCCAACAATTCACGCAATTCCGGTCCGATTAAATTTTGTCCACCGTCTCCTCGTGTCAACGAAACATATGCGGTTTGTGCGTGCATTTCGTTTGAAAAGTACGAAATCAAATGGGTGTTTTCATCGTCTGGATGAGCAGCCACATACAAAACCGAACCTAAAAAGTTGAGTTTTTGGATGGATTCATAAATTTCAGAAGAACTTAATTTCTTTGGACTTTGGCCGAAATTGAATTGAATAAAAATGAAAAGTAAAAAAACAGAAAGTAGTTTTCTCATTGTGTGTTGTTATTATCAGCCAATAAAGTTAGAAAAATTATTGCAGTACATAGGAAATGAATTTAAAATCAAAATCTCTTCGACTGACTATTAATTAATTAGAGTCTTTTCTTTTTTCTATTGCATCTCCTTTCTCAATTCTCTAAAATACTGAAATGCTTTCTGCATTCGTGAACCGTACCAACTAAAATATTCGCCATCTACAAAGCAGAATTTCGCATTTTCAACCACTTCTTGGATTTCTTTTTTATGAATTTCTTTGAAAGGAAAAGGTTCAGATGACAACAAATAAAAATCAGCGGATTTCAAACTTTCCAATTCCACTTCTGGATAGCGCGATTGACTTGAATATACATTTTCGAATTTATTTAATTTGATTAGATGATTTATAAAAGTATTTTCACCTACAACCATCCACGGTTTGCGCCAAATGAAGTAGGCTACTTTCAAAATCGGTTTATCTAAAATGAATTCTTCAAATTGCGCAACTTCGGATTGAATATTCTTACAAATTTCGGATGCTCTTTCTTCTACACCAAAGAGTTTTCCATACTGTTGAATCATTTCATAATTATCTGCCATCGAGTTCACATCGGAAATATGGAGTGTGTATTCCTTGGATAAAACTTCTACGATTTCTTGGGTATTTTCCTCTTTGTTGCAAAGAATAATGTCTGGATTTAATTCTTTAATTCGATCATAATGAAGTGATTTTGTGCCGCCAACCACAACTTTATCTTTACGAATCGTACTTGGATGAACACAAAAATTAGTCACGCCCACGATTTTATGTTCCAAGCCCAAATCAACCAACAATTCAGTTTGACTGGGAACCAAAGAAACAATGCGTACAGGTGTTTTATCAATCGAGATTTTGCGATTCAGTTGATCCAATAATTCCATATAAAAATTTTAAGTCCGAATTCGTTCTTCGACTACATTCATTCCGTAACCAAAGGTCAGAAAGATTTTTAACTCTTCCCAAAACATTTTTTAGAGATTGCTAATCAATCGATTAATGATTGAAACAATAAAAGTTAAAATTATTTAACAATACATTTGCTAATTCAATCAGCTGATAATAAGTAAATTATTAGAATGAAAAAAAAACATACTATGCAATCACTGACAATAATCATTTGTTTAATTTGAAAATCACTTCTACATTTGCTCCGCTTATTTAGACTAAATAAAAACAACATGAATTCGATTACAAAAAAAATCCTAGCCTTAGGTATGATTCTATTCGCAAATTTCGCATTTGCGCAACAAACCATCTTTGGTAAAATTACCAATCAACAAAACAAACCGATAGCAAACGTTGTTGTCAGCGTGGAAGGAACAGATATATCCACAAATTCTAAAGCGGATGGATCGTATAGAATTCCCAATTTAGAAAAAGGGACCTACACCCTACTCTTTGATTTCCCAAATGGAGAATTCTCAGATGAAACCATTCAAATAAAAAATAGTGATGTACAGTTCGACTATAAATCTTTGGATAGTTATTCCTTGGGAACGGTTGAGATTTTTGGGGAGCGAAATAAAAAACAAAGAGGAATAGAGCAAATCACTCGTTTTCCTGTCAATATAAATGATCAAATTCAATCGATTTCGGTCGTTTCTGAAAAATTAATTGAAGATCAAGGTGCGTTAACCGTCACCGATGCCGCTCGAAATGTAGCAGGAGTTACTCAATTTGCGAGCTATGGTGGAACGCGTGAGTCGATGTCGATTCGAGGTTTTAGAGGTGCGCCTATTTTGAAAAACGGAGTGCGAATGGATTCTGACTTCCGTTCTGCAGCGGGGATTTCAGATATGTCTGGTGTGGAATCGATTCAAGTAATCAAAGGTTCTGCCTCGTTAACGCAAGGTGTGGGCGATGATTTGGGAAGTGCAGGTGGAGTTATTAATGTGGTCACAAAAACCCCTCGTTACACAAATTCAGCAGAAATTGGTGTTCGTTCGGGATCGTGGTGGCGCTCGCGTATGCAGTATGATGCGCAGACTGTATTTGGATCGAATCACAATGTTGGTTTACGAATTGCAGGTGCATTTCAAGCGGGAGAATCGTACAAAGACAAGGTGAAAAACAACCGAGTGTATGTCGCTCCTTCCTTTGCTTGGAAGCCAGACAGTAAAACCGAAGTGATTTTGGAAATGGATTACTTAAAAGACAATTCCACGCCCGACAGAGGAAGCATTAATCTAGCACCGGATACCGAAGAAGCGCTGTATGAAATGGGTCATAAGTTCACCGGGTATAAAGATGACAATCAAGAAATTGAAAACTTAACGTATTCAGCTACTGTTACTCGAAATTTAGCGAAAAAATTAGATGCACGCGTTGGATATTTTAATTCCTATTACGAAAATGATACCCAAGGAGCAACTTTAGGAATCTTTAAAGACAGCAACGGTGACATTGTTTACAACAAAAGAAATCGTGGAATTGGTCGCAGTTTCAGAAACGATAGAAATTCAACCATTCAAATAGATTTGATGGGTAAAAACATGGAATTTGGAATCATCAAATGGTCGTGGCAATTGGGATATGATTATTCGATGAGTCGAGTAGACACACGTTCTGCAGAAGGTATGAAATCCATTGATGTCATCGATGTTTATCAGCCGATTAACAATTCAAATGTGACAAGTTTCGCGAATTTTGATCCCACAAAAGTGGAATTGGGTGAATCGAATTTAACGCATACCTATTATTACGGATTTGTCACACAACATCATATTGCTTTTACAGATTACCTGAAATTAGTCGGTGGCGTTCGTTACAGTTATTCAATTGCAAACAGTGAAAGTGTAATAGACCCTATGATTGGATTAATGGTTACACCCATTAAGAATATCAATTTATTTGGTTCCTATACCACGACTTCAAGTTTACGTACAGCAAACAATCCCTTGTCAGACGGAGGAACAGTAGGTGTTTCAAGAACCAAACAATATGAATTTGGAGTAAAATCCAATTGGTTAAAAGATCGTTTGCGTGCGACGGTAACCTATTTCGATATGAACAACGAAAATTTAGCGTACCAGTTGTATGATGAAAATCAAACACCCACTGAATTCTACGGTTTGGCTGGAAATTTAAAACGAAAAGGAGTCGAAGTAGAAGTTGTAGGTCGTCCGGCCCATAATTTACAAATCATGCTAGGTTATGCGTATTTGGATGCTTTTTATGAAAATTCACCGGCGTATATGGATGGTTCAAGACCTATGAATGCACCGACAAATACGGCTAATGCGTGGGTTCATTATCAATTCCCAGAAAATATGTTGAAAGGTTTTTCTGTGGGAGCAGGATTGTATTTCGTAGGCGAAAGACCTGCGAATGAATACACCAAAATTACTGCTGTTCACAACACAACACCGGGAGTAAAATATTTCGACATGCCAGGTTATACCACTTTGAATGCACAATTTGGGTATGATTTAAACAGAGTAAATTTCCGCTTGTTTCTAAATAATATTACGGATGCGATTGGGTACAACTCGTATTACAGAGGTGGATTTATCAATCAAATCGATCCTTTTAATGTTTCAGCGCAAGTTAACTTTAAATTCTAATTCCATGAAAAATACATTTTTAATTACGGCTTTTACCGGAATCTTATTGCTCGCATCTTGCGGAAAAGAACAAAAAAAAAGAGGGTTGGATTATGACAAATTGAAACAAGAACTCGCTTTGAATTCTGAACAAGCTCAAAAGTTTGATGCTCTAACTGCCAATTACAAACAAATAATGCAAGAAAACAAAGCAGCGAATACAAGCGAAGGTGGGCAATTAAATCGAGTAGCTTTTTTTTCAAAAATGGAAGAAATCTATCAGAAACAAACTGCTGAAATCGCATCTTTTTTGGACGAAAATCAATTAAAAACCTACAATGCGTTTATGTCCAAAAACACGCGAAAAAGACAGCGCTACAACGATGAATTATTGGCAACTATAAAGACCAATTTGGAATTAAATGAAGAGCAAGCCAAAGTTTTAGAAGCAGCAAACAATGCTTTTGAAAAAGAATTTTATGATGCACACGACATCTACCACGGAAATTCAGAGTTAGCTGCTGAATATTGGCGTAAATATGACAACCAACGTAAATCTGCGATTGAATCTACACTTTCGGAAAAGCAAATTATGGAATTTAGAGAGTTGGTTAAAAAAGAAAAATCTCCCTCAGAAAAATAAATAGCATAGATTTTTATCCTCATTCAGAGCACAAACTCAATTTTCTAGGTCTGTGCTTTGTTTTTAGTAATCCTTTATGAATGTAAAGAAAATACTTTTACGAAAAAGACGAAAGAAAGAATCCCTTTTCAAATATATTTCGGGACTTCTTCATCTTTGGCTGGGCCTGCTATCTTCTTTGGTCATTCTTGTCGTTTGCCTTACAGGATGTATGTATGCATTCAAAAATCAAATCAATGATTTTCAAAACCGTAATCAGGTTTTCATAGAAACAAAAAGTGAAAAATTACCTCTTTCTTATTTTGAAGATAAGCTAAAAAAGGAAAATCAACAAATTAATTCGATTCTCATTCCAAAAAATCCCAGTCGAAGTGTAGTGATTAGCTTTTTTGATATCGATTCTAAAAATATTCAAACTCATTATTTCAATCCTTATACCGGCGAAGATTTAGGTAGTGGAAATGGAAATTTCGATGGCTTCTTCAATACTGTAGAGGCTCTGCACAAAAACTTATTAATGGGAGATGTTGGAAAGCAAATTGTAGGAGTATTTGTACTGGTATTTATTTTCATGCTTCTATCCGGATTGGTTTTATGGTGGCCCAAACGAAAGAAAAAATTGGTCAAACAAGCTTTTACCATCAAATGGAAGGCTAAGTTTTATCGGATAAATTACGATTTGCACAACACATTGGGGTTTTACAGTTTGGCATTTTTACTCTTTATTTCCGTCACAGGCATTTACATTACGTATCCATGGGTCAAAACGGTGGTTTTGGTTTCTTTAGGTGGAGAATCCATTAGCGAACAAACGCAATCTCAAGAAGGAGTTTCAGATTCCTTTGCGAATTTAATGGATGAAATGTTGAAAAAAGAAAATGAGAAAATAGACCAGGTAGCAATCAAACAAATTCCATTGGATAGCATTCTTTATTTAACGCAAAAGGAATTAAGCTATCCAGGAACAACCACTATTTTACTTCCGGATGAAAAAGAGCCTCGTTACCGAATTCAAAAAATAAACACTTCAAATTGGCTTGGCGCCATGTTGCCCGATATTATCGATTTTGATCGAAATGGAGAATTAAAAAGAAGTGACTTATTCATAAACAAACCTTTGCATCAACAATTCAAAGAATTATCAAATCCTTTGCACACCGGTGAAATCATGGGTACACCGAGTGTGATTTTATATTTTCTTATTACACTCATCGGTTTTTCTCTTCCGATTACAGGTTTTGTTATTTGGTGGAAAAAAGTGAAGTGAATTTCTCTACTAAGTGACCCTCTCACTGTCCTAGCCGTGAAAAACTCACTTATACGAATCTCAATTCCACTCTTTAAAAAACTGTTTCAAGAAATCTTCCAGAAACAAATGCCGTTCTTCCGCCATTTTTCGAGCGGAGTTGGTATTCATTAATTCTTTTAATTTTAATAATTTATCGTAAAAATGTTGAATACTCGTCAATTCTGGATTTTCGGGATTCCAAATTTCTCGCTTTTTACTTCCGCCATACGCAAAAACTCGAGCTATACCGATGGCTCCCATGGCGTCCAAACGGTCTGCATCTTGAACAATTTTAGCTTCCAACGATTCCGCTTCGTTTCCTTTGCTGAAAGAAACTTGAGAAACGATTTCGGTTACTTTTGAAATTATTTCATCCGATAGCGATTGGGTTTTCAAGAATTCTGTAATTAATTTGTCTGACTGATCAATTCCGTCATGCAGTTTATAATCTCCCACATCGTGCATCCAAGCTGCTAATTCAACCATAAATAAATCTGCATTTTCTTCTTTTGCAATTTCCTTAGCAACTTTTACTACTCTTTCAATGTGGAAATAGTCGTGGCCTGTACCTTCGCCTGAGAATTCTTTTTTGATAAATTCCTGGGTTGCGTTTAATATCTTTTGTTGATTCATGGCATAAAAGTAAGCAAATGTATGTGCGCTGAAAAATTCATACATTTGATTAAATAAAAATTAGAAAAAATGATCACAAGCACCACCGATTTTATACCAGGAAAAGAAGTTATTGAAATTTTAGGAATTGCAAGAGGGAGTACCGTACGCGCTCGAAATATGGGCCACGACATCATGGCAGGTTTAAAAAACCTCGTTGGGGGAGAAATTGACGAGTACACCAAACTTCAGGCGAGTTCCAGAGAACAAGCGATGCAAAGAATGGTAAAAGACGCTGAGCAATTGGGCGCTGATGCAATAATCAATGTTCGTTTTTCGACAAGTATGATTATGCAAGGAGCCTCCGAGATTTTGGCTTATGGAACTGCGGTGAAGATTTCTTAATTTAAATCCCATTATTTTGATCTATTTATTGAAATCTGCATTTATAATTGAAGGAATCATACTTTCCGCCGTTTTTATACTTCTCATTTATTTGGTCATTCGGAGAATTAAAGAAAAAAAAGAAGAGGATTTTGAAGATAGAGAGTATTGATAATTTGTTGGAATTCAAATGAATTTTCATTCAAAATAAAATCCGGAAACAACTGATTATTAGTCAGCCTATTCCGGATTTATCTGTTTTAAAATCTTTATTTCTTAATCCATTTAAACGTAGATTCCTGTTTATCTAAAATCACACGAATCAAATAGAGACCTGGCGGAAGTTGCGATAAGTTGTAATTTAATCCATCCACTACTTTTGACCTTTTATCCGTAAAAACCAAACTTCCTTTTACATCGTAGATATTCATTGTTAAGTTCTGAACTGATTTCGATAGTTTCAAATTCAACATACCATCAGAAGGATTCGGAAAAATACGTGTTGAGTTTTGTGAGAAATCAGTCACTGACATGGATTCGGTTGAAATCAAACCGTCTCTAACATTGCTTCCTTTGTATCCGTTTCGAATTATTTTTTCAGGATCATGCGGCACGTTTAAATTATACGTATTTACATACATAGAATCGACTTCTGCTCCAAAGTTAGAAGTGTAGGAATTCACCGTTAAATCCATCATTCCATCGTTATCTACATCACCCAAAACGGCACCATTTAAAAATGTAAATCCTTTTGGTCGCAAAGGAAATCCATCAATTTCACCACTTCCATCCAAAGAATAGGCATGCAAAAATCCATATCCATCTTCATCTGTGATATTACTTCCAAAAACCACATCCAAAATACCGTCATTATTCACATCGGCTATAGTAATTACGCCTTCATTCCCCCCGTATTTTTCAATTGGGAAATGATCTAAATTTGTCCCATCGGGTTTGAAACCAAAAATTGTGGGCAAGTCAGAACCATCGCTGCTTACTACAGGTTGGCCCATGAAAATTTCATAGACACCATCTCCATCGACATCGGCTACAGTAGATGGAGAATACGTCCACCCCGAAAGAGGAATCGGCCATCCGTCTCTATAACTTCCATCGGATTTCATCACATAAAATGCAGCCGCGTTTCCGTGATTACTTCCAACAATTTCCAAGTTTCCATCTCCATTCAAATCGACTAAAATAGGAGATTGGTACGAATAACTCACATCAGGATTATGTACTGGAAAACCGGGAAGAAGTGCTCCATCGGCATTGAAAACATGCATTCCTGAAGAAGAACCTGCGATTACAATGTTTTTACTTCCATCATTATTCACATCACCAATAGAAGGCGTAAATGCAGGAGTTGCTCCAATATCAATAGGCCAGTTTTCATTCATAGGCATTCCATCCATTTTCAAAACATGAACATAACCCACGGAAGCACTTACTCTTTCGCCAGTCACAATTTCCATGATTCCATCTCCATCAATATCTGATACTGCAGGAGCGTTAATCATCCAATGTCCATCAAAACTAATGGGCCATCCCGGCATGTCATTACCTTGATGGTCTAATAAATAGATTCCACCAACTGTCGAAGGATATCCACAATTCACTAAAATCTCAAAATTTCCATCCCCATTTAAATCAGCAACAGTGGGTGGGAGAAGAATGGGTCCACTCAACTCTTTTTGAAACATGATGGTTCCATCTCCCTTTAGTACATACAGAGTTTTATCGATTCCAAATAAAATTTCAGCGACACCGTTATGATCTAAATCAGCCAAAGTAACTCCACGCGTGTTTTTAATAGCAAAAGCAGGTTGTCCAAAAGTTAAAAACGGTTGTAGAGCGTTTCCATAAAAATTGGAATACGGAAAATCATTTACAGTGATTTTCTCAATAGAAATACTTCCGTCTTCATTTAAGGATGCTTTGTTCAGAATATGTTGCGCTTGACTATTTATCAAGAAAAAAAGCAAAGGGAAAATAGTAAATATGGGTTTCATAATCAATGAGTTAAAATTAATCTTAAAATTACAAAAATAATTTCAATGTTTTTTTACAATGTGGAATTCTTATTGGGAAATGGACACGAAATAATTATTAACTGATAGTGAATTAATTAAAAGAGAATCCTTATATTTGCACCCTCAAAAAATGAGTTTAACCCGGGACGAGTTCCCTAAAATTAGATTAAAATGGCAACAAAAATTAGATTGCAAAGACACGGACGAAAAGGTAAACCTTTCTTTCACATCGTAATTGCTGATTCAAGAGCAAAAAGAGATGGTAGTTACATTGAAAGAATTGGAACCTACAATCCGGTTACAAACCCAGCGGTTATTGACCTAGATATTGACAGAGCAGTATACTGGCTACAAGTAGGTGCTGAACCTACCAACACTGCAAGAAACATCCTTTCTTACAAAGGTGCTTTGATGAAAAAACACTTATTAGGTGGTGTTGCAAAAGGTGCATTCAGCGAAGAAGAAGCTGAAAAAAGATTCAATGCATGGTTAGAAGAAAGAACTTCTGCCGTTGAATCTAAGAAAGAAGGTTTAGCGAAAGCAAAACAAGATGCTAAAGCAACTGCTTTGGAAGCTGAAAAGAAAAAATCAGACGCTCGAATCGCTGCAGAACAAGAAGCGATTGAAGCAGAAGCAGCAGAAGCAGCAGAAGTAGAAGCTACGGAAGAAGCGCAAGCTCCAGAAGCTGAAGCATCATCTGAAGAAACTGCAACAGAAGAATAAATTTCATTTTCGTTTAAAATGCAGAAAGAAGATTGTTATTACTTAGGTAAGATCACGAAAAAACACGGATTCAAAGGCAATCTTATACTGCACTTAGAAACAGACGAACCTGGAATGTACCAAAATATGGAATCAGTATTCATTGAAACAAATGGGGTACTGGTTCCTTATTTTTTTGAATCCAGCACACCCCATACGAAAGGGAAACTACTCGTGAAATTCGAAGACATCACTCCCGAAGAAGCCGAGAAACTCATCAATAAATCGTTGTATTTGCCCTTAGAGGAACTTCCCGAAATGGAAGGAACTGCTTTTTATTACCATGAAATTATTGGTTACACCGTAATCGATTCTGAAAAAGGCGAAGTAGGAATTATCAAAAATGTCAATGACAGCGGAGTTCAAGCTCTTTTTGAAATTGAATTTCAAGGAAAAGAAATTCTAATTCCCATCGTCGATGAATGGATTTTAGAAATCGACCGCGAAAAGAAAACCATCTTAATGGAAACACCCGAAGGTTTGATTGATTTGTATTTGAATTAATCTTTGTCTACTCCGGAATCTTTGTAGATTTCCATCATTTTCTTGTACTGATTTTCTTGCATTTCTTTAAAATCTTTTTGAGAAATTTTCTCTCCTTTGGTAGGGATTTTTATTTTTGACTGAACAACTTCCACTTTGGTTGCCACGTATTTATTTCCTTCTCTTCCGCCATCCTCATATTTAATTTCAGTTTCAACTTCTAAAATCAATCCAGGTAATCCCCAGAATTTATCAGGTCCATTTTTGAAATTTAATTTGGGTGCATACCAAGCGGTCACTTGAGTTTTGTTTTTATCATCCATTGTTGCAGTAGCTTTGAGTAGGTCAAATCCTGCAATATTTTTTCTCTCTTTGGTGATTTTCCAATCCAAGACTTTCAAAGAATCTGAGATTAAATAGGTTTTATTCTCAAATTTCTTATCTTCTGTCCACGTTCCATTTTTCGTGTTTTTATACAACGTTCCTGTTGAACGAACTTGAAGGGTTGCAGACATCCCTTGGCTAGGTTCTTTTTGGGTATTGTCGATTTTTTCAATGAAATTGTATTGTGATTCCTCTTGATCAACAATCAATTCATAAATAGAAGACAAAGCGATCACTTCGAATGGACTTTTTTCATTGGATTCATAATAAGGCAGAACTTCATATTCGACTTTTAATTGATTTTGTGCGATGGCAAAATTGAACGACATTAGAAAAACACCTAAAATTATTTTTCTCATTGGAGTTAGTATTTGGATTAAAAACTAAAACTAAGATATATTTCCTAATAAATTGGGCTTTGAAAAGAATTTAAATAAAAAGTATTCTAAATTACGTGTAACTTTTCTTCGTTGAACTAAGCTGAATTAAAATAATCATTTGAGAATTTGGGTTTGAATGACAGCGATTATCACTTCTCAAAACATCCCTTAGAAAAAGCATGAGAACTCCTACCGTACTTTTGTTGAGAAAAACCGCGCCAATTCTATTGAAAAACTTAAATTTGCAACTTATCTCAAAAGTCTTATGGAAGAAGAAAAAAAATCATTGAATTTTATTGAACAAATCGTGGAAGATGATTTGAGTAAAGGGTATTCAAGAGAACAGCTTCGTTTTCGTTTCCCACCTGAACCCAACGGTTACCTTCACATTGGCCATGCCAAGGCAATTTGTATCAACTTCGGTTTGGGTGAAAAATACAATGCACCCGTAAACCTTCGTTTCGACGATACCAATCCAGACAAGGAAGAACAAGAATATGTTGATTCCATACGTGAAGATGTGAATTGGTTGGGCTTTACATGGGACGAAGAACGTTTTGCTTCCGATTATTTTCAACAGCTTTATGAATGGGCTGTTCAGATGATAAAAGACGGAAAAGCGTATGTCGATAATCAGACTTCAGAAGTCATCAATGAGCAACGAAAAACGCCTTTTGAACCTGGGATTGAAAGTCCGTATAGAAATCGACCCATTGAAGAAAGTCTGGAACTTTTCGAGAAAATGAAAAACGGTGAATTTCCCGAAGGAAGTCATGTACTCCGTGCAAAAGGAGATATGACTTCACCCAATATGAATATGCGTGACCCGGTAATGTACCGCGTTTTGTTGAGAGATCACCACAGAACAGGTGATACGTGGAAAATTTATCCCATGTATGACTGGGCGCACGGAGAATCGGATTATATCGAAGGAATTTCCCATTCGCTTTGTTCGTTGGAATTTGAAAACCACCGACCATTGTATGAATGGTATTTGAATCAAGTAGAACTTCCCAACCAAAAGTTAAAACCAAAACAGAGGGAATTTGCACGCGGAAATGTAAGTTACATGATTACCAGCAAACGAAAATTAAAACTTTTGGTCGATGAAAATGTGGTGGATGGATGGGATGATCCGAGAATGCCAACGATTTCAGGACTGCGAAGAAGGGGATATACGCCCGAATCGATTAAGAATTTCTGGGAAAAAGCAGGTGTTGCAAAACGCGATAATTTAATTGATATTTCGTTGTTGGAATTTTCCATTCGAGATCATTTGAATAAAATTGCGCCGCGCGTAATGGCGGTTATTGACCCAGTGAAATTGGTCATTGAAAACTATCCGGAAGGACAAGTGGAAATGTTGCCGATTGAGAATAATCCTGAAGATCCAGAAGCTGGAGATAGAGAAATTCCTTTTACACGAGAATTATACATTGAACGCGAAGATTTTATGGAAGATGCACCCAAAAAATTCTTTCGACTTTCAATCGGAAGTGAAGTTCGACTTAAAGGGGCTTATTTTGTAACAGCAACCCGTGTTGAAAAAGATAGCGACGGTAAAATTACTACGATTTATGCTACCTATGATCCCGAAACTAAATCAGGATCGAATACGGAAGCGAGTAAACGTAAGGTAAAAGGTACTTTGCATTGGGTTTCCGCAACTGAAAACATACCAATTGAAGTTCGTTTGTATGATCGTTTGTTTACGGTGGAATCTCCAGATGAGGCGGGCGATGGTGACTTCTTGCAATTCGTAAATCCTGATTCGGTGAAAATCGTTCAAGGTTTTGCAGAACCGGCATTGAAAGACGCGAAAGTAGAAGATAAATTCCAATTCCAAAGATTGGGTTACTTTACATTGGATAAAGATACAACGCCTGAAAAATATGTTTTCAATAGAACCGTAGGTTTACGAGATACATGGGCAAAAGAGCAAAAGAAGTAATATTTAGATTATTTTATTTTAAAGTTTTCAGGAAAAAGCCTTTTCGGTTGAATACAAGGCTCTTATGTGGGTTATCAAAGATAGTCAAGTAACGATTTGGTAACGGTGCTTATTGCTTTGCTTTTCAACACGTTTCCGTTAGCTCACAGCAAATATACAAAATTTATTATTCTCAAAACCATACAAAGGATTTTAATATCCGATTATTACACTTGGTAAAACAGGACAAGAAAAAAGGGCTTTTATTAAACCCTTTTTACGCTGTACAGATATAGCAAACCCTACCTACCGTCCTGCTCGTCCATTTTTTTGATAAGGCTTTCTTTAAGGCTGTCAAGGAATTTAGTTCTGTTCATTTTTCGGGATTTGAGTTCTAAAAACGTGTGATAGAAATCTCCCAAATCAACATTAAAAGTGCTTTCAAAGACTTTGACGATAGGTTTAATATCTGCATTGGCGTTATTGAATATGCCTTGTGAATGTAGTGCATAAATCAATTCGGTTAAAGCGGTCTTGCTACCTGTCCAATGCAGGGTTGTCGGTTTGTCGCTTGTGGCTGTTTTTGATAGTTGGTCTTCGAGGTAGTCCTGTATCAAATCATTGGCAATAATCTTTGCTACTTTGTAATCGTGGGAAGTGGAAAAACTGTGGTCGGTTTCAAAAAATAGAATGTGTCCAAACTCAATTGAACATTGTGCTTGCCACGAACAAAATAGGTGTGGTCAAGATAAGTGCTGTCGGTTCTGTAATAGCTGTAAAACGCCATATTGTTATCAAAAAACCTTTTGAGCTTTGATAATTCTTTATTGAAATATTCTTCCAAAACTTCTTTTCCGCCATAAGGTCTTTTGGCTTCAATCTTATACACAGCATTGTAATAAATGAGCTTTGCAACGATGGTAGGTTTCTGATGTTTGAAAAAACGGATTTCTTCGTCTTCATCGCTGAACCCTGTTTTTAGCACATATTCCTTTAATTCGGATAGGCATTCTACAATAAGAAGTATAACAGCTTCTATCCGTTGTATGGAGCAATCAGCTTCAACCTCCAATTCGTTGACTGTTGTTTTTAACCTATGTAATGTTTCGTTGTAAAATTTATTCATTCGATTATTTTGAAATGTTTAAGCGCACTATGAGTAGTGAATTGCCAACAGCGCTGTTCCCTCATCAAAAACATCTGTCATTTCAACGATGATGATGATGTTGGTGTTGATGGTGCTGAAAATTACCTATATAATGATGATAAATATGACGGACAACAGCAAAAATTAGGAATATCAATATGGCAGAGAGGAAAATCAGCATTGTCCAATTAAGTATTCGGTGATGCAATCTTTCTACCCTTTTTACAGGCTTTCTTGATTGAGAAATATGCCGATTGGGGATATATTTCTTTTTGCGTATTTTCTTTTTCCTTTTCAAAACTCATAAATTGAAGGGGTTTAAAATTTCATTCGCTGTATTCTTACCGCATTTAAAATTGCCAATAACGCTACGCCAACATCCGCAAAAACAGCTTCCCACATTGTCGCCAATCCACCTGCTCCAAGTACGAGTACAATAGCTTTGACACCGAAAGCCAAACCGATATTTTGCCAAACTATTTTCTTTGTCTGTTTACCGATGTTGATTGCCATAGGTATTTTACTTGGCTTATCGTCCTGTATGACCACATCTGCGGTTTCGATAGTGGCATCACTCCCTAATCCACCCATTGCGATACCTACGTCGCTCAATGCCACAACAGGAGCATCGTTTACACCATCGCCCACAAAAGCAACGCTTTCGCCTTTGGCTTTGATGTCTTTAACTCTGTTTACTTTGTCTTCGGGCAATAAATCTCCAAAGGCATTGTCTATCCCCAACTGCTCCGCTACATATTTCACAACGGTACTTTTATCTCCGCTAAGCATCGTTGCTTTAATATTGAGCTTATGCAATAGGGTTATGGTTTCTTGTGCATCTTCTTTGATACTGTCGGCAATCGTGATGTAACCAACAAATTTGCTGTCGTATGCAACGGCAATAGTTGTATAAACGATGCTGTTCGGGTCTAAGTCGTATGATATGCCGAACTTACCCATCAGTTTGAAATTCCCGACCAATAAATCCTTACCGTTTACCGTTGATTTCAAACCGTGTCCGGCGATTTCCTCCGTATTTTCCAATCGAATTTCATTATTCGGTCTCCCCACGTATTCGTGAATAGCGGTTGCTACGGGGTGTGTGCTATGGCTTTCCAAAATGTTGACTAATTCCAGAATTTCAGCTTTATCAAATTCGGGATTGAAGTTGATATCCTGAACCTTAAAAACGCCCTCTGTCATTGTACCTGTCTTATCCATCACTACGTTTTGGATATTGGAAAGAGCATCTAAAAAGTTGCTTCCTTTGAATAGTATCCCGTTTCTACTCGCTGCTCCGATGCCACCGAAATAACCTAAGGGAATGGAAATAACCAACGCACAAGGGCAGGAAATAACCAGGAATACCAAAGCCCTGTACAGCCAATCTCTAAACTCATAATTTTCCACAAAGAAATAAGGCAGTAGGCAAATGGCTATGGCTAACAGCACTACAATAGGCGTATAGATTTTTGCAAATTTCCGGATAAATAATTCCGTTGGTGCTTTTTGTGCAGTGGCGTTTTGCACCAATTCTAAAATCTTGCTCAACTTACTGTCGGTGTATGCGGTCGTAACTTTTACCTGCGATACGGTGTTGAGATTTATCATCCCTGCCAAAACGGTTTCGCCTTTGTTTTTTGTATCTGGTTTGCTTTCGCCTGTTAAAGCCGATGTATTGAAAGATGCCGTTTCGGACAACAGTTCTCCGTCTAAGCCTAATTTTTCTCCCGGTTTAAGCTGTATAATTTCGCCAACGGCAACAGTTTCTGCCTTTACGGTTTGCGGTTCATTGTTTTTTAAAACGGTTACTTCATCGGGTCTTTGGTCAAGCAAAGATTTGATGTTTGATTTTGCCCTCGAAACAGCCATTGTCTGAAAAACTTCGCCAACGGCATAGAACAACATTACCGCAACGCCCTCGGGATATTCGCCAATGGCAAATGCCCCGATAGTTGCAATGCCCATCAAAAAGAACTCCGAGAAAATCTCGCCTTTGCGAATACTCTCAACGGCTTCTTTGAGTACGGGCAGTCCAACAGGAGCATAAGCCACCACGTACCAAATAATCCGTACCCAATCGGTAAACCACGTCTGCGGAAACCAATTATCCATTGCAATACCTGCAAGCAACAGCGCAAGGGAAATAATGGCGGGAAGAAACATCTTGAAAACATTGTCAGTATCTCCTGAATGCGAATGGTCGTGTCCGTCATCATCACTGTGGTCGTGATTATGCCCGTCATTTTTGTGATGCCCTTTTACCAATTCCTTAGCACCTGCTTTGGTGTAGATTTTTTCTTCCTGTGTGCAACAAGTCATTTTGCCTTGTGCATCGTAAGTATGCTTGTGATTTTTGTCTGTATTTATCATAGCCTTTAATTTTTTAGGTTCGTTACACTTTTTTATTTCTTATTCTTTCTACATTATTATTCATTATATGCCTCACGATATGCTGAAAAATAAACTTCTTGAAAGCGTTCAGTTCTTGTTGATGTTTTGCATAAAACGCATCGGGTGTATCAAAAACGCCAAAGTCCCGATTGATGCCTTTATCCTGAATAAATGTATTATTGAGGTTCCATTCAATCGGCGGGTTCTCAAAATTATCGGTATAAACCCCGAAACCGCAAAAAGTGGTCTTGCAATCACTGTTCTGTTCCTGTAATTTAGTGAGGTACGGTTTATCCAAAATCACGCCCTCCAAAAAATACCATTGCTCGTTTACCCAAACTTCAACCCAGCTATGCAAGATATTCTTAGGCGATAGTCTGTACCAAATACCTGTAATAGCTCCTTTCTGCAATGCCTTGTCAATGGTAAAGCCGTGAATACGGTTAGGTACATCTGTTGCTCTTAACAAAGCCATTAATAAAGTGGCTTTTGTGTTGCATTGTCCGTACCCGTCATTCAGCACCTGCGATGCGGAAATATAATCAGAAACATTATAGCCAAACTTTATTTCGTCCCGTACAAAATTGTAAATGGCTTGAACTTTGGCAACGGTGTCCAAGTTTTCCCACCCTCTCTGCTCCAATAGCTTTTGTATGGAAGCATTGGAGTAGTCAAGGATTTTTGTTTCTTTAAGATAGGTGTCCATAACACATTTATATTTATAACAAAGTTACACAGGGAGAGCCTGCAATGCTATTGCAAACTCTCCTTTATACAGTTTTCACAAATTCCCTTACCAAATAATTTTAGTTCGTCGATACGGTAATTCTGACTTCCATTCTGCGGTATTATAAAATCCTCCTTACAGGTTGTCTGCTTACAAATCTTACAATAGAAATGTAAGTGCCAATCCTTGTGTGTATTTTCATCACACCCATCGTGGCACAGAATATACTTGACCGTAGTGTTCTCCTGAATACTGTGTACAATGCCTTTTTCTTCAAAAGTTTTCAAAGTCCTGTAAATCGTAACCCTGTCTGCTTTATAAAAATGGCTCTCGATTTCAGATAGGGACATTGCTGTTTGCTGTTGCTCCAAGAAATCATACACCAATATCCGCATACTGGTCGGATTGGTGTTCTTTGACAACAGCTTCTGTTCAATGTTTTTTTTCATTATCCAATGTTTTTTAGTGAGCGTGGGCGTGTTCTCCCGAATCATCCATTTTTGCATTCACAAAAAATGCACTTTTTACCACGATATGCGTTCCGTGAGGAATTTCACTTACAGGTGTAATTGCCGTATAACCTAATAGAGAAGCACCTTTAATGACTTCCATTCTTACAAATCGAGTTCCCTTTTCAGAACCGTGGTCGTGAGCCTCAACTTCATCGTGGTCGTGAGCTTCTCCCTCTTTATGCTCGTGGGGTTCTTCTTCCTGCTCCTTGACCAAAAAGATGTAATACTTTCCGTCTGCATTGACAATAGCATCGTTGGGTACAGCCGTACTTAATACATCATCTAAACTTACCATTCCGGTTATACTCATTCCGTCAATCAACCCTGCTTTATCTCCTGTAATCTTGCTGTGAACAGCAATAGTTTTACTCTCTCCGCTAAAGGATGAGCCGATACTATAAACTTCGGCAGAATAAGTCTTATTGGGATTGTTGGTTACGACAAAATCTATTTTCTGACCTATTTTGATTAAAGGAATATCCTTTTCATACACCTGTAAGTCCAAGTGCAGGGCTGTGTTTTCTATGATTTCAGCAATAGGCGATGACACATCTACATAGCTTCCGATTTTGGCAAAAACATTGCTGATAGTACCGCTTATCGGACTTGTAACGACCAATGAGGATTTAAGGCTCGAATTTGACAAGGAAGCCGGATTAATCCCCATCATTTGAATTTGCTGGTTCAAAGAAGACTTCCGTGTTCTCAACGTGTTCAGTTCAGTAGTGGCACTTTGCAGGTTTTTCTTTGCTCCGACATTTCCGTCGTTCAGCTCTCTTTGTCTTACAAGTTCCTGTTCGGCAAACTCTATCCGGCTATTGATGCTTAGGTATTCTTCCTGCAATTGTATGAATTGCGGATTGGAAATAGTAGCGATAACCTGACCTTTCCTTACGAAATCGCCTATCTCCACATTAAGGGATTTGATAACACCACCAAACAACGAGGTTGCATTCGCCTTGTTGCTGTTGGGAACTCTTAATGCTCCATTGGCTTTCAATGTTGCGGATAATTGCTTCTGTTCAATTGAACCGATTTCAATACCCACCGCTTTCATCTGCTCATCGGTCAGCACTGCAACATTTTCTTCTTCTTCTTCGTGTTCGTCCGTTGTTGTTTCTGCTTCCGTTCCGTGATTATGCCCATCGCCCTCTTTATGATTATTTGTACAGGCGTTGAAAGCAAAGAATGCTACGAGGACAAGAACGCTAAAAACTATATTATTTATGATACGTTTCATATATTGTATTATTTACTGATTAATGAATGGATAAGCGTTACAGCCTCATTGATTTGCTGAATGCTATTTAAATAATTAAGCTGAATGTCTGCTGTTGTCTGCAAGGCAAATAGGTACTCCACATAAGAAATATCTCCGGTACTGTACCCCAGCTTTGCAGCATTGATAATCTCATCAGCATTGGGAAGTGCCTGCTCCTTGAAATAGGTAAACTGCGCTACATATTGTTCGTATTGTTTCAAGGCGTTTGCCAATTCCGTTTTAAGCTGTTGTTCCTGCCATTGCGCATTTAATTCCAATGATTGTTTCTTGTAATCAAGCGAGCGAATTTTTGCTTTGGTGGTTGTAAAAATGGGGATTGTAATACCTACATCAACAAAACTAAACCGCTGTCCTCTGCCATAAAATTGCTCTACACCATTTTTACTGTGCATTCCTATCAGCGATATGTTATTATAGCCGAACGTAAAATCAGGCAGGCTGTTTGCCCGTTCCAATTTCTTGTTCTGTTCGGCAATTTTCGCCTCTTGGTACAATAGCTGGATGCTCGGATGATTTGCAACAGCCGAACTGTCAATGAAAGAACTTAACAGCAATGGTGTATAATCCGGTTGAGGTTCTATTAAGAAATCTTCCTGTGTCTGCATCAGATTTTTAAGGCTTTGATAGGCGTTCTGCCTTAAAACCTCGTTCTGTTGATACAAAAGACTTATTTCCCCTTTCTTGGTAGTTGCAGTATTAACGTCTAATTTACCTATATCTCCCGTTTTATACCGGAGTTCCGCAACACGGATAAAGTCTACATAAATACTATCAAGATACTTTAAAACCGAAGCATTATGCTCCAAATATTCCAACTGATAATAATAGGTTCTTACCTGTTTTTTCAGTTCGTTTTCTGTCAGAGCCTTCGCCCACTGCTGACCTTTTACCTGCTCTTTGACAAGATTTTTCTTTGCCCCAAAGAGTGTCGGAAAGGGAATGGTCTGTGAAATTTGGAAACCGTCATTATATTCAAATCCCTCATTATTCCCGTATTGGAAGTTTACATCGGTCTTCGGTAGTTCATACGCCGTCTTGCTAAGGCTTTGGGCAGATTGAATATCCATATTTTTGGAACGTAGCTGAGGGTTGTTCTCCACAGCTACTTCAATAGCTCTATCTACACTCATCGGAGTTTGTGCCTTACCGTTTTGAGAAAAACCCAAGAACACAAACAGCAACAGCACGGGTGCTATGGCTTTCGTTTTACTATTTTTCGGAGGTTTTTGGTTTCTCATAAATACGAGGTACAGCAATGGCAGGACGAACAATGTCAGGGCAGTTGCCGAAATCAGTCCACCGATAACCACGGTTGCCAACGGTTTTTGTACTTCTGCACCTGCACTTGTACTCAACGCCATTGGTAAAAAACCTAAACTTGCCACAGATGCCGTCATCAATACAGGTCTAAGCCTTGTTTTAGCTCCCTCGATAATTCTCGGAATAATCTCGTTCCAACCCTCTTTTTCCAGTCTATTGAACGTGGCAATCAGTACAATCCCATTCAGAACAGCAACACCAAACAGGGCGATAAATCCGACACCTGCTGATATGCTGAATGGCATATCCCGCAATAACAGGGCAAATACGCCTCCAATGGCACTCATCGGGATAGCTGTATATACCAAAACGGCTTCCTTAAACGAATGGAATGTGAAATACAACAGGATAAAAATCAAAAGCAATGCGATAGGTACAGCAATCAGCAATCTGTCGGTAGCTTTTTGGAGGTTCTCAAACTGACCACCATAAGTAAAATAATAACCTGTCGGTAGCTTAATCTGTTCAGCCAATTTATCCTGAATTTCATTGACAACGCTGGCTACATCCCGCCCCTGTACGTTGAAGCCGACATATATCCTGCGTTTACCGCCTTCACGGCTGATTTGTGCGGGCCCTAATTTGTAATCAATGTTTGCAACCTGTGAAAGCGGTATTTGGTCGCCGTTTGGTAGTGGGATAAACAGATTGCTCACATCCTCAATGGAACTGCGGTGGGCTTCATCAAGCCGTACCACCAAATCAAATCTTCGTTCGTTTTCATAAATCACACCTGCTGATTTACCTGCGAACGCAGTGCTGACAATATCGTTTATTTCCTGTACATTCAAGCCGTAATTGGCTATTCGGGTACGGTCATATTCGATATTGATTTGGGGAAGACCTGCTACCCGTTCTACCTGCGGAGCAGTCGCACCTTCTACTGTTTGAATAATAGCATTCGCTTTATTGGCATAAACCAACAAACTGTCGAGGTCTTCTCCGAATATCTTAACGGCGACATCTTGCCTGATACCTGTCATCAGCTCATTAAACCGCATCTGTATCGGCTGATTGGCTTCAAAGAATACACCGGGAATAACTTCAAGTTTCTCCATCATTTCATTGGAAAGCTCGTCATAGGATTTTTTTGTTTTCCATTCGTCCTGTGGTTTCAGGATAATCATCAGGTCGGTAGCTTCCGGAGGCATCGGGTCTGTCGGTATTTCTCCTGCACCTGTCTTACCTACGACCATTTTTACTTCGTCGAACTCTTTGATTATCTTGGATGCCTGCATAGAGGTTTCCAGACTTTGGCTTAACGATGTTCCTTGCGGCAGGATACAATGGAAAGCAAAATCGCCCTCGCCCAATTTTGGTAGGAACTCTCCGCCCATTTGTGAAAAAAGGAATATGCTGATTGTAAAAAGACCAACGGCAACCGCTATCACAACATATTTTATCCGAATGGCTTTTTCTAACAAAGGCTTATAAATGCCTTGCAGATAATCCAACATTTTGTCTGAAAAATTCTTTTTGGTAATCGGCTTTTTCGACAAAAACAAAGCACTCATCATCGGGATATAGGTAAAGGATAAAATCAATGCTCCCAAAATGGCAAAACCTACGGTCTGTGCCATCGGTGTGAACATTTTACCCTCGATACCTACCAAAGTAAGGATAGGGATATAAACGATAAGGATAATGATTTCTCCAAATGCCGCACTTGTACGGATTTTTCTTGCCGAGTCAAAAACCTCGTCATCCATTTCGTTTTGGGTAAGCCTATGCGTGGTTTTCCGCAATCCCAAATGGTGCATTGTCGCTTCGACGACAATCAGGGAACCATCTATTACCAATCCGAAATCAATAGCCCCCATACTCATCAGGTTGGCACTTACACCAAACAGCCGCATCATTCCCAACGCAAAAAGCATAGATAGCGGTATGGCTGAGGCTACAATCAGTCCTGCTCTGAAATTCCCCAGGAATAGAATTAATACAAAAATAACAATCAGTGCGCCCTCAATGAGGTTCTTTTGAACCGTACTTATCGCTCTATCAACCAAATCCATTCTGTCTAAAAATGGTTCTATGACCACGTCTTCGGGTAGAGATTGTTGGATAACCGGTATTTTTTCTTTGATACTTTTTACAACTTCAGAGGTGTTTTCTCCCTTCAACATCATTACAATCCCACCCACAGCATCTACTTCGCCATTATAGGTCAATGCTCCGTACCGGGTTGCGTGACCAAATTGTACTTCTGCCACATCTTTGATAAATACCGGAACGCTACCTGTATTTTTAACGACGATATTTCCTACATCTTCCAATGAAGTAACCAGACCAATCCCGCGAATAAAGTAAGCATTGGGCTTCTTATCGATATATGCACCTCCGGTATTTTGGTTGTTGTTTTCGAGGGCGGTAAAAATATCGGAAATACTAACGTCCATTGCCTTGATGCGGTTTGGGTCGATAGAAACTTCGTACTGTTTAAGCAAACCACCGAAACTATTGACTTCTGCAATTCCCGGAGTACCGTAAAGTTGTCTGGCAACAATCCAGTCCTGCATTGTCCGCAAATCCATTGCGGAATATTTGTCTTCACTGCCTTCTTTGGGATGAAGAATATATTGGTACACTTCGCCAAGACCTGTACTGACAGGAGCAAGTTCAGGTGTTCCAATCCCGTCAGGTATCTGGTCTTGTGCTTCTTTCAGCTGTTGGCTTACTAACTGTCGTGCAAAATAAATATCGACATTATCTTGAAAGACAACGGTTACAACAGATAATCCAAATCTTGAAACACTTCTTATCTCTTCTACTTTTGGAAGATTAACGATACTTTGCTCTACGGGAAATGTTACTAATTGTTCTACTTCTTGTCCTGCCAATGTAGGCGACAGGGTAATAATCTGAACCTGATTGTTTGTAATGTCAGGTTGGGCATCAATAGGGATTTTGGTGGCACTCCATACCCCCCAAATGATAAGTAATAAGGTCATCAAACCAATAATGAACTTATTCTTTATGGAGAATTTTATAATATTATCTAACACGTGTATCTGTTTAATTTTTTATAAATAAATTATTGCCTCTTGTCATAAGAAGCCAACAGATAATCAAATAACTATTGGATGAAGTGGATAATGCCTGTAATTATTTCTATAAACAAACATTCATAGAAAATACATAACACGAACACGCTAACAGTACCATAAAGCCAATAAAAGGCATACAATTACTGAGGCTTACAACAAACCATCAATAGCATTAAGAAAATCTGAAAAAATTAAACAGTAAATTTGGGAGGATGCCAAATACTTCCTGAGTAGAAGGAAATTAAAGTAAAATCACGAAGTGTAATTTTTTTAACAACAAGAGTGGGTTTAGGTTGCTTGATTTCAAAAGGTTTGAAATGGTGAGTAGCAATACTTATACTACAACAATTGCAATAACAAAAAGGACCGCAATTGTCATCGCTATCTTGGTTGTGGTCGTGAGATTGAACGGTTTCAATTTCAGGAATGGTATCTTCACACTGATTGCTTCCATCGCTACAAGGCAATGAAAAAAGTACCATCAGGTAAAAAGTCCATATTGTGATTATCCATCTCATTTATAGTGCAAATATAGAAAAATAAACTTTGCAATCCGATTGCAAAGTTTCAAACTATTTTAATTGCATTTGTCGCACCGTCCTTTGAGCACCAAATTGATGCCTTCTAATTTAAAATTTTGAGGGATGTTGATGTTTGGAATTTCTGCATCTGTAAGGCAAAAAGTTCGTTTGCATTGTGAGCAACGGAAATGCGTATGCTGTTCTGAAGGATTGCAACTACAACCCGGTTGGCAAACTGTTCTTCTTCGTAATTCACGCCCTGTGCATCGGGTAGCAAGCTGAATAATCCTAAATCGAAATTAGTCGAATGCTCCTGTGGAATAAACTCAAAAAGGTCTTTCGTTGGCAAATCGTCCAATGTATTTGTTTTGGAAACAGGGCTGTTCTGTATTTTTAATTCGGGTTTGTTTCCGTTGTTCCACCAATCGTTGAATACATTAGCTGATAGGTTTCTGTCTAAAGCTGAACCGTTCCAAACACTACGGCTCTCGTGGTCGATAAAAGTTATACCGTAAATCCGTCCGTTGTGGTTACGCCTGACAACGGTATGAATGTTCTGCTCGGCAAGTTGCTTTCTAAATTCCTTTTCGTTGTTTGTGGTGTGCATAGCCAATTCAACGGTATTCTTTAGGACAGACCTTGCAGGGTTGGTTTTCATTTTCTCCTTTGACTGCTCAAAGTGTTTTTGCAGTTGGGCAATCCCTGCATCTTTTCCGAATAGCGATGCTTTGAACGGGTTGCTTGCCTTGTTTCCTTTCTCGTCCAATGCTACATACACTAATCCGTGTACAGGCTTGCCGTTCCGTTCTCCCTTTATTTCCTCTGCCGTAATATTAAAAAACGAAAGCAAGGCGTTGTATGCTCCAAGACTTGTGTACTGATAATATTTCGGCAGATGCCGTACTACCGAAGCCATTTGGCTCTTTATATCGCCTTTCTGCTGTTCTACCTTTTTGAAAATCCTATCAGGTTGTTTCTGCTCCTGCTCGGTTGCTTTGTGCAGGTTGTATTTCTGTTCCAAATCCCGACAGATTGCCATTGAACGTGGGTGGTCGTAATCATCGGGGATTTTCTTGCCGTCAATGCCCACACAGGTCGAAACGATATGGATATGTGTTCGGTCAATGTCTGTATGTTTGAAAACAATATAAGGCTGATTACCGTAACCCATACGCTCCATATACTCCTGTGCCATTTCGGTAAACTGTTCATCGCTTACCTTGTCTTTCGGGGTTGGGTTCAGCGAAATATGCCGTACCGTTTTTTCCGTTTTGATGTTTGCCGACAGGTACGGCTCAAAGCACTTATTGAAATACGCTACGGAATACCTGCCGTTCATTGTATCGGGTATCTTGTTCAGTAATAAAACCGCTCCGTTTTCCGTTCCCACTTTCTGTTGATTGTACAAAATCGCTCCGTACATATTGCTCCCTTTTCCGATTTTTGCAATCATAATTTCACTCTTTATTCAGGTATTTATTTTCAAATTCATCGGTAAGAATTAAAACCTTTAGCAATAGTTCTTTCATTTCTGCTGTCTGTTTTTCTAATTTATAGAGATATGCAGATGCTTTTTTCTCTGAAAAATTGGCGTTCAATAACCTTACAATCTGATTATAATTGGTTGCTATTCCCCGAAACTGACCGAAAAATTTGGTCAATCCTGCGTGATATTCTACTGCATTCATATCAATTTTTACAGTCTTTACCGTCTTCTGAAAGATACAGGCTGTAATGAAATGTGCCTTTACACTTATCCCCGATTGGTCAAAGAGGGCAAGGAACTTGGCGTTTTCCTCTGCATTCAGGTTAATGGAATACCGATGTACGGCAGGGTCATTCTTCGGTTTTCTCCCTGTTTTCCTAAACTGTTTACTGTTCTTTTCTTCCATAATAAATCCATTTCTAATGTTAAAAAAAACTGCGACTTCGGAGCGGTTTTCAGCTTCCTGCAAGGACAAGTGCTTTTGAGGTACAGAAATTTATTTCGAGTACCTCAAAAGATAACTTGCTCTGAACAGGGGTTCAGAAAAATCCGTTTTGCAAACGGATTGGAGTTAGCGAAAAACAGTACGAAGCTGTTTTTCATTTTTGTCCGTAAATACGCTGATTTTGATGTGTTAAACTCCCTCTGCTGTTCCTTTACAAAGTAAAGGAACTATGGACGTTCGGCACTCGGACAAACACTACCTCTGAACGCCAAATGCTACCATACTGAAATGAAAGGCTGATAATATCCAAAAAGAGAAAAAGATGGATGGGAAAAATGAAAGTATTGATGCAAAACTGTATATATGAGCAAGTATTTACATACATAAATAAGTGCATTAATCTGTATGTACGCTTGTATGTAAATATGCTTTTACGCTTTTATTTAAAAGTGTACCTATGTATGGGAGTAGGTAGGTAGGTACA
>Ga0098068_1000072_pt1 | contig 44916 bp, 35 predicted proteins | sample 26BtaG_FD_75059 | JGI IMG/M metagenome (GOLD analysis project Ga0098068, IMG submission 75059) | Marine viral communities from Cariaco Basin, Caribbean Sea - 26B_WHOI_OMZ_CsCl | ecosystem: Environmental > Aquatic > Marine > Oceanic | place: Caribbean Sea: Cariaco Basin | collected 2014-11-09 | reverse complement strand
GGTTTAGTAACTATTCCTGAAAATCGTCACTGAGAGACCTACTCTCATCTGTTTTAAAGCATTGATAATCCAACGGATTATCATTCAAGTCACACACGTTTTGCAGCTATACGCAGGCAGGGCTTTTTACCACTGAACTTCCTACGAAGAACTGAACTTCAAATTTACCACTTTCCTGTCCTACGAAGCACGAAACCCCTGCTTGCGTATAGGTGATGTTATGGCAAGTGCTTCTGTTCATCGTCCTATTTTTTCGTCAGTTGGTTGATGTCTCCAATCATAAATGTGTGTTTTCCTTTGTCGGCTATTTTGGTAATTGTCTCTATGATTTGGAAGAACTTTATGTTTTCGTCATCTTTCATAAGTTCAGAAGCATTTTTTAATGCTCTTGCTGTCGCAACTGCTGTTCTTGCGTTTTCAAGTTCTGATTTCGCTCTAATTTTTGCTTCCAAATGTTTAGCGAATAAGTCTTGAATTGATTTTGGAAATGTCAAGTCACGCAATTGTGCTTGTTCTATCGTAATACCAAATTCTGAAACTTCTTTTTCCATTTCATCTGTCTTGAACTCTGTCAGTTCATTTCTTTTTTCATTTATCGTCTCACTGTCCATTTCCGCAATCCTGTTTCTCAGATAGATTTGAACGATATTGTAAATGCGTTGCTCTGCTTCTTGAATAATAGCATACATCTGTTTGTCAAGTGCGAACTTATCAAGAAATTTTTGCCCATCAACTATTTTGTAAATCACGTTGAAGGAAAATCGAAGAGCTACATTGTCTTTGGTTAAAACTTCTTGGTTTGTTACGGTCAGTAACTTTGATGTCTGAGGAAGAAGAAATAATTCAGTTCTGTTTTTCCAATCCCAAATTTCGTGGTAACCTGGAGTTAATTTTTGCTCAAAAATATTGTCGCGATAAAGGAAACCAACTGTGTTCGGTTTTACCTGATACTGTTTTTTGAATATTCCCATTGTTATATTGTTTTAATTTTTGTTGAATTAAAAAGGAGAAGAACACCAAAATTGAGGGAAGTCAAGTTGAGTTTGAACAAACTGTCCAAACGGTATCCCTTGCCTTGCAAACTCAATTTCAGTTTGAGCATTTCTGCTCTGTTCTTCACCTTTTCGTTGTCAGCGTGACAGGCTGGTGGTCTTCCGACCTTTGCAAACCAAATGCAACGGGGAGTCGAACCCCTTGGGACTAAGCTCCGCAATACCCTGTTTAGTTTGCTTGTCCCTTTGTCAAACAGGTGGCGGTTTATCTTTAATATTTTGTTTTTAAATGTCATTCTTTACTTTCTTGTTGTGTCGTCTTTTAGCATTTGCCATAACGTTTAGTATAAAAGAAGTAGGGCTGTAAATAAACAATTACCTTTCGGATTATCCACAAGCCAAATCTTTTGCATTTTGTTTTATATTTTTATTCTAAAAGCCAAATCAAAAGATTTGGCGACCTCGCAAATAAGCCTGAAACATTGGGTTTAGCACTTACTTGCCCTATTTTTTTTATACATTGTTGGCGGTAGTTCTTCCCCCGCGTTTTCATTGTCCGATTAATTTGTCCAGAAACATTTTATAATCACTTGCATAAAGTTCATCAAAGATCTTTTGGATTGAAAACGTTGGAATTTCAAATTCATCCCCGGTTTCGGTTGAACAGAACAATATTTGTATGTCTATGTTTGTTCCTTTTAGTTTTGTTATTTTCTTGGCAATAGTTGTTTTATTATTAGACAACGTAACCTGTGCAGCTAATTCCTTGTCGTTTTTTGATATTCCATAAATGTCAATGTTCGGGAAGTTACCACCAATTTTTAAGAGTTGGTATTTTAGTTGGAATTGCTTTGGTGCAAAATCTGAACGTAACCATTCCATACACATTAATTCGATTGACGTAGGCGAGAGGTTTTCGATAATTGTCGGCAACTTTTCGCCAATATATTTCGAAATTATAAAGTTTGACCTTTGATGTATTGGGCTTAATGTTGTCTGTGATGGAATTAATGAACTAAAAATCTGGTTTTCATTTCGGTCAATTTCTTTTACGTTTTCAAGCTGGAACACTTTAAAGTCATTATTTTTTGAATGCGAGAAAAAAGTTGAGCCTTTTGGCAATAAGCCAATTTTTATTCTATTGTATCCAAGATAGGTGGAAACTAAAAGTGCATCTTTTTCTTTTAAAGACTTGTCAAGGCTTAACCAACGACCAATAAATTCAGTTTTCTTATTTTTCCGTTTTTTGCCTTGCAAGATTAAATTCCAATCTTCTTTTTCAAAATCTTGGTCCACAAGGATTGCGGCTTGGTCTTTTTCCAAAATTTCTTCTCTAAAATCCTCGACTTTGAAATTATTGCGGATGAAAAATATGTTGAAATCAAACATTGGTTTGTTAAGGTACAAGACTTCAACGAGGTCTTTTGCAAAACCTATGATTTTTGATTTGCGAAATTCGCTGTCCTTTTCAAGCTTTTTGTGAATTGATTTCGGATAATGTTTGTTGACAAAATGGATAATACTTTTGGTCATAGGCATTTCAAAACGTGGGTCTAAATCCGAAATTCTGTTGTCATTTATATTGACAAACAGGATGTTTTTAAGATAATCTTTTAATGAACCGTAATTCCATAGAGTTAATTCTAATTTTTCTTTTTCAGTTCTGTTTTGTAGTTGTTGGTCAATGTCTTTTTCAAAGTCGATATTGAAAAATTTTGAGAGTCTTTTATATTCTTCGGATTCGCCGTTGAATCGATAATCTACATAGCTTAAAATCAAGTTTTCAATGGTTTGATTTTTAAGGATTTTTTCTTTGATAGTTTCAGTCAGTAATTTTATGACCTCTTTGTCTGATGCTTCTTTTAAATCTTGCAAGGTGAAAAAGTCGTAGCTATTTTCATTGTTTAGATAGCTAATAAAACCTTTTAAAGTTGGAATGACATTTTTATAAACGTGTTTGTAACCGTCCAAACTGTAATTGGATTTGTATTGTTTTACAATTTCGTTTAATTCGTAACCATTGGAGATGATTTTTGCGAGCGTTTGTATTTTCTCGTCATAATTCGTTCGGTTAAACTCGGATGAACCGCTGTCAAAATAAGTCCGAAGCGGATTGTGAATTTTCAAATCGTCCGCCATTTTTTGTGTAATAGTTCTTGTCATTCCGAATTATTTTTAATTTTGTTTTTATCGACGATTTTTTTTTTGAATTACCGCCAACGGAAAAAGTATTGGCGAAGTGCGGGCTTAATTTGAACGAATGTTCAAGTTCAGACCAATCGTAGCCAATATTTTTTCAATGGAACTAAATTAATAAAAAATGTGGAATTGGAAAATATTGGCGGCTAAATATTACAAAAAGTTAAATTTAGGCTTAAACCCCGCATTTTGCCAATACAATGTTAGGCGACGTTCTTTTTTAGTTTTTCAGTTGATTGGTTTTTTTTAAGCAAATAAATTATTCCGATTATAATTCCAACAACTCCTCCAAAATAACTTCCAGTATTCATAAATGCAGCTTCAAGATAATTTTGTGGATTTTGAGTTCCAAAGTCAATAAAAACTCCGCTGTCTTCAAATTTTATAAAAAATTTTGCAATCAAATATGCAATTAAACTTCCAAGAAAAGCAAATCCAATGTTTATTAATATTGCGTTTTTTATGTTATTTAAATTGTTTTCGGTTTTCATAAAGAGAAAAATAATCGTGTAAATTATTCCTAAAATTACTCCGACCCAATATGAACCAATTACTCCAACAATAGAGGCTTCAAGTCTTTCATTTTTAATATTCCATTCATTCGTTCCAAAAATTCCAAATAAGAAATTTTTAAAAAATTCGGAGGAAACAGAATATGAAATTTGATTATGAATTGCTCCAAATAAACTCGCAACTATTGTCGAAAAAATAATTATTAAAATTGATTGAATTCCTTTTTGTGCGGTTGTTTTCATAGAATGTCGCCTAACGGTTTTGTGTATGGCTCGTTGCGGGAAATCAGCTATGATTTTCCGCCGTAAACGAAAGATAGCAAATTGCAATGAATTCCGATTAAGGAATTCAGCCGCAATGAGCTATACACGTTGTTGCCACACGTTTTTTTTATTCAAATAGTGATGTTTGGTCTGGGTCGATGAATTCCGTTTCATCACTTTTTTTATCTTTAATTACAATTCTTTCTTCAGTCATTCCAGAGCCAATGTATTCCGATTGATATTCAAATACATTTCCGCATTGACATTCTATTTCGTCCGAAAGTCCAAAATGCATTATCTCTCCGCAACCTTGGCATTTAGCATAAGTTTCTCCGCAGTAAGTACATTCTCCGTTCTGTACGATAGTAACCTTTTCGTCAATTATTAAACCTGCTGGGTCATTCCATATTATTTCTCCGCGTGCTATTCCGTCATCATTTTTGCAAAGAGTACACTCGTCCCAATTAAAATCGTATTCCTCAAACTTATCAAATTCAACAATGTCTAACCTTATGTCACGATTTGTATAGTTTGTAATCCTATTTTTCGCTCCTTTGGTGTATCCGACATTTGTAATCATTACACCTAAATTGGCACCTACATCTTCTAAAAATCCGATAAAACTTTCTACTGTTTTTACATTTATTTTTTTGCTAAACTTTTTACAGTCAATTACTCCGAATATTTCTTTTCCAATCATTGAGCCTTTGACTAATATGTCTATTTGCCTTTTGCTTTTTGAAAATGTTCCTCGAATTCTCTGGTTTTTCAAGATTTCACCATCAGGAAATTCCGCACGAAGTTTTTCGAAAATTTCAGTTTCATATATTTCCCAATCTTTCAATTATTGACGTTTTTTTTAAATGTGTGGCAACAATTGGATATACGCAACGAGTTGCGCCTATTTCCATTATATATTTCTATCAAACGTATTGTTTTTTAGCATAGAATCCAAAGGACTTTCAATTTTTTTGTTTGATATGTTCAAAACATGGGTATAAATCTCGGTCGTCTTAGAACTACTTTGAGCAAGGATTCATGGTATATTTCAGAAACGGATTGCGTTTTGCATCAAAAGAGCGGCAAAACTAGGTTGTAAAGTAGAAATATTTGTCCACCCATAGATTTTACTTTTTGGAATTAAAAAAACACTTTTCATAGCGTGTATAAAATTAAATATTTGGGTATTGGATAATAGAACCTGTCCAAAAAAAAAAACGAGAGGAATACATAGGTACGTCCTCTCGTTTCATTAAAAATGTTTGAAAAATATTAATCAATCAATTCAAAACGAAGGTAAAGGAATGCTTTTTCATCCACCGATGACCCGGAATTTCTAGCTCTTAAAACAGCATCCAAATAAGGTTGATTTCCTTTAGCAGCATCTGTTCCTTTGAACATAGCTGGATAATCATCATTAAAATTGTGAACACTTAATGTCAATGCACCATCTCTTGAATAATTTTCATTAAAAGAAACACCACTAGACAACCCTTGAAGTTCATTTAATACAAAATAAATAGGGATTTCTTGGGGTATAGAAAAATCATGATTCATCAGAATATCTTTATTTGAATATTCTTTCACCCAAGTTTGAACTTCAAATTTCGCGTTTTTATCACTTGCTTCTTCAGCGCTCAGATCAAAGACCACCGAGTTTCGAATGTTATTCAATCTTTTACGTTCTTTATTACCATTCACGTTAACATGAATTTGATCGTTGCTTGATCCACATGCTAATGGGATTGCACCCGACCAGTCTTTATCACCGGCCAATTTACAAGGATTTGTCTGCTTCTTGAAGGTGTTATAAACTACACTTCCCGAAGGATTTTTCACCTTTCTATTTGCGGTATATTTTACATGCTGTCTAATTCCATAATCTCCTATTTTATCGCTATCGGTGGTCACTTTAGGATCAATCTCTAAAAGTGTCACTTTAAGCTTAAGTGCTTTCTTAGGCACACAGTTTCTATTGGGTTGTGTAAAGACTGATTTTAATTGCAACTGCTCTCCTTTTAAGTTTTTAACCCTATATGAAATAGGTAAAGCTAACAATCCATTTCCAGCCTCTGCTGCTACCCAATTATCAAAACCATTTTTCATGTCATTTTCTTGTAGAGAACGTGCTGCAACGTTAGAGCTACCACCATAAAAGAAAACACGGATTTCACGTGAATCGTCTTTATTAACGGAACTTACAAATCCGCTAATATCCCCTTTGTGAATACCCGAATTAGCAGAAATCTTCATTTCGGCTTTTATTTCACTCATGCTTTTCTTGGTTTTAATCATCATCAAACCTTTTCTTCCATAAGTTACTTCTGACACATAAGCGAGTTTATCCGCTCCGGAAATATCATTTGCAAAACTAACCGTATTAGGATCTACCGCAACATTGTACATATTTTGTGTGAATTTGATTAAATAGTAATAGTTTTTACTGAAATCCCCACCCGTTACACCAAACTTTGCTGAAAGCATAGATCCATAACTGTAAGATCCTGTAACACCATATTGAAATTCTTTTTCAGAATTGATTTCTGAAATTTCAAAACTCATATTAGCAGGTATACTTTGTGTATTTAACTGTCCGGTTAATTGCCCTAACGCATTATTAATACCACTTACATTCTGTGGGTTTTCAACATCTACAGATAAATTATTATTCCCTGCGCCCGCCGATGTATTTATCAAATATATTGTTAATGGATTTCTTGGAGTTGTGTTGATAGTATTTCTTCCATCTAAAATAGAGGAATAATTGATTACTACACCCGGCTTTATGAAATCTGGAGTTGACGACTCTGTAAAATAACTAAAATCTGTGGTTGTAATATCTAGCTTCTTCGTTGAAACTACACAATTTTCTCCATCTTTCACAGGTTTTGTTTCAGTCACATTCACACCGTTTGAGCCACCCCCTCCGGTAGTTTGAATCGTCGATTTATCACTTCTGTCTTTGGAATCGCTTACATCTATTTTTTTCAAAGGAGTAATGTTCTTATACAATCCCGCATTAAGTGTTGGTATTTTTACTAATTTAACAGGTTTTGTGTTCAAAACCCTAATTGGCGGATCTTGTTGAATCACTTTGGGTTGAGTACCAACTTGAACAGTGTTTTTTGGAGGCTTTTGATTTTTGACTTTTATGGTTTGTTTGGGTTGTACAACCTTTGGTTTTTCTTGGCTGTACACATTCCCTGGGAGACCAACAAAAAATGCTAGGCTCAATATTAATAAGATCTGCTTCATAGTATTATTGTTTAATAGTGAGTAAAAAAATGATATTTTTTGCTGATTTTATTTCCCTTCTGATTTCAACTTTTGATATTTTATTTAGAAATTACAGCATTTTTTCTTTGCATTGAGACTTTTAATTATTCTCGCTTTTCTACGTATAGATTAAAGCGTCGGGCTATTTTATTTCCTTATTTTCAAAACATTAAAAAAAAAAATGAATTTAAAAGCAACATTTTTCAAATATCAATAAATTTATTCTGACAAGTATGTCATATTGAGCATTCCCCCGTTTTGAATGAGTATTCTACAAGTCTGAGTTAGTATTCAAACAATAAATTAAGAGAAAAAACTCATTTATCCTAAATATTCCCCAAATCCAATTAAATATAGGAATGAAAACAATCCATTTTAAGTGTAGGATTATTCTATTAAGTTTATCAAAACTTTTTTAGAATATTATAAGAAAATGTAAACTTTTTATCGATTGATAACAAATATTTAACCCGCCGTTTTCTTATTGCCATGGATTGCCATCTTTATTTTCTCTTCCAAACTCTTTACATCTTTCAATAATTGAGAAAAATCCAAGCTTGAATCCGGGATTTCTTTACTGAAAAATGAATGGAATTTCCAGATTTCCAATACATTCTCCACCTCCACTTCATACGGCTGATAGGTTGGATTCAACGACTTCAATACGAACGTGCGGTCTTCTTCAAGAGTCATCAATTTAAATACAAAATCTTGTTGACTTTTTAAAATCACTATACAAGGTGTTTCCGGCTTTAATGACTGCCAATCTTCGACATACTGTCCCACTACCTCACTTCCTTCCGGAATGGGCAACATGGAATCTCCTACCGTGGGGAAAATCCGAAAACTCCCTTCTTTGGGTAAATTGGGCAAAGAAAACCGAGGCAAGGAAGCTATAAATTCCGGATCATTGTAACCGGACTGATATCCTGCTTTGGCCTTGATAGGCACATACTCCACATTTTCATTGTTCCGTTTATCGACCGTAATGGCCAATACCCGAAGATTCCCTCCTTTTATATATACATCATTTCCCGCTTCCAGATCCCGAAGTTTCAATTCGCCCACTTTGGACAAATCAATCTTTATCAAGGTGTCGATACTTAATTTAAAGTACGACGAAAACTTTAACATATCCTCAATCGAGGGAGATTTCGTTTGACCTATCTCTATGCAGTTCAACTTTGAACGCGTCATATTTAACTCTTTCCCCAAATTTTCTTGGGTTAATTTCTGACGAATTCTCAAGAATTTAACATTGGAGCCTAAAAAAATAGTTGCAGTTGTCATTTTTATTTGTGTAAATTGGAGTCGTAATTTTGACTAAATTAGAGTCAAATATATAAAAAGTTTTTGAATAATGGAAAGGCACATTGTACATTGTGATTTGGATTCCTTTTTTGTAAGTGTAGAAAGGTTATTGAACAGCGAGCTAAAGAACCGTCCCGTTTTGGTGGGCGGAAAAAGCGATCGCGCTGTGGTAGCGTCGTGCAGTTATGAAGCACGAAAGTTTGGGGTTCATTCCGCCATGCCCATGAAGATGGCACTCCGCCTTTGTCCCGAAGCGATAGTGGTGCAAGGTGATTTTGATTTGTATTCCAAATATTCCAATCTGGTTTCTGAGATTATTGAAGAAAATGTCCCCTTGGTCGAAAAAGCAAGTATTGATGAGCATTATTTCGATTTAACGGGAATGGATCAATTCTTTGGCTGCTGGAAATGGGCAACGGAGCTCCGAAGACGAATCATCACCGAAACGGGACTTCCCATTTCCTTTGGAATGGCGGTCAATAAAACGACATCTAAAATTGCGACCGGACAAGCCAAGCCCAGTGGTGAATTGAAAGTAGATTACGGTACAGAAAAACTATTTTTAGCTCCATTATCGATTCGAAAAATACCCATGGTCGGCGACAAAACCTATACCCAACTTCGGAATATGGGGATTTCAAAATGCTTGACTTTGCAGCAAATGGACGCTTTCACACTTCGCCAAGTTTTGGGCGAAAATGGAGTAAGCATTTGGAAAAAAGCAAACGGTTTGGACGATAGTCCCGTGGTTTCCTTTCACGAGCAAAAAAGCATGAGCAAGGAACACACCTATGAAATCGATACCATCGACCGGGTTTTACTGAAAAGAACTCTTGCAAAAATGGTGGGTGAATTGGCTTTTGAATTGCGAAAAGACCAAAAACTGACCGGATGCATCAGCCTGAAGATTCGATACAGTAATTTTGATACGCACACCAAACAAGCGCGGATTCCGTACACCAATTCGGACAAAGTGATAACAGAAAAAGTCAATGAATTGTTCGAGAAACTCTATAGCCGACGGATGTTGATTCGACTCATTGGAATTAAATTCAGTCATTTAATCCGTGGGAATTACCAAACTCATTTGTTTGACGATCCGATCAAAGACCTTCGACTCAATCAAGCCATGGACGAAATACGATTGAGGTATGGATTCAACGCCTTAGCCAAAGGAGATTGGTTTCTATAATCCCACACCCAATACTTGATACTTGATACCTGATACTTGATACCAAATCCATGATACTAAATCTCCATTCATACTACAGTTTACGTTACGGCACTTTCAGTTTGGAAGCGTTGATAGAAGGTATGCTCAAAAATGGGTATGACACGGCGGTGTTGACGGATATCAACAACAGTTCCGGCGTTTTGGACTTCATTCGTTTGGGTAGAAAATCAGGATTAAATCCTTTGGCAGGGATGGAGTTCCGAAATAAAGATGAATTACTCTACATTGGAATTGCATGTAACAACGAGGGGTTCAGAGAACTGAATGAGTGGATGACACTTCACAACCAACACAAACGAGAATTGCCCAAAGACGCGCCTGAATTCTCCAACTCCTTTGTAATTTATCCGTACGGCATTCAGAAAATAAAAGAGTTAAAAGAAAATGAATTCATAGGAATTCGGCCTACGGAACTAAATAAAGTGCAATTGGAACCGACTGAAAATCGGAAAAAGTATGTGATTCTTTCGCCGATTTCTTTCACCAAACAAAGTCATACGCTGCATACTCAACTTCGAGCCATTGACCACAATATTTTAATTTCTCAATTGGAACCGCATCAAATCGGTCGATGGGAAGAACAATTCGTTCCGCGCGGAAGGTTGATGGAAGTCTACAAAAACTTCCCCGAATTAATCACCAATACCCATCGACTCCTTTCCGAATGTAGTTTTGATTTTGACTTTACCACCATTAAAAACAAACAGACGTTTACCGGAAATCGATACGACGACAAACGATTGCTGCACAAATATGCGATGGATGGATTTGCCCATCGCTACAAACCCAACGATGCGATTGCCAAAGAACGGGTGAACAAAGAACTGGAAATCATCGATAATTTGAATTTCTCGAGTTATTTTTTAATCACCGATGATATTTGCAGATATGCTCGCAATCGGGATTTTGAATATGTAGGACGAGGAAGTGGTGCCAACAGTGTGGTTGCCTATTGTTTGGGTATAACCGATGTGTGTCCCATTGAGCTCAATCTGTATTTTGAACGTTTTTTAAATCCCAAACGACAATCTCCACCGGATTTTGATGTTGATTTTTCTTGGAAAGAAAGAGATGAAATCTATGATTATATTTTCACTCGATATGGCTCGCAACACACGGCTTTGATGGGCGCGATGAGCACGTTTAAATCCCGAAGCATTCTTCGGGAACTCGGGAAAATCTATGGTTTGCCCAAACCCGAAATCGACCGATTGATTCATTATCCCGAAGATATGCTCAATAAAAATGAAGTTACTCAATTGATTTTAAGTGTGTACAACCAAATGGCGGATTTCCCCAATCAACGAACCATTCACTCGAGCGGTGTATTGATTTCGGAATTGCCCTTGAGTTATTATTCCGCCTTAGATTATCCACCCAAAGGATTACCGACAGCCCAATTTGATATGTATACGGCGGAAGAAGTGGGGTTTGAGAAGTTTGACATTTTGAGTCAGCGTGGAATTGGACACATCAAAGACTGCCGAGAAATTATCAAAAAGAATACAGGAAAAATCATTCGTACCGACCATCCACGTCGATTTCTGAAAGACCCCAAAATTGCAAAACAACTTCAATCGGGAAATACAATTGGTTGTTTTTATGTAGAAAGTCCTGCGATGCGGCAGTTGATTACCAAATTGGATTGCGATGATTACCTTACTTTGGTTGCAGCGAGTTCCATCATTCGTCCAGGCGTTGCTTCGTCGGGTATGATGAAAGCTTTCATTGAACGTCATCATCATCCTGAAAAAGTAGTATATCCCCATCCGGTTTTTGAAGAACAATTAAAAGAAACCTATGGCGTAATGGTTTATCAAGAAGATGTAATGAAAATCGGTCATCATTATGGAGGATTGGATTTGGCGGATGCAGATGTACTTCGACGGATGATGAGTGGAAAATACCGAGGTGCACATCATTTGGATGAAATTCGGGATAAATTCTTCAACCATTGTCGATCAATGAATTACCCCGAAAAAACGTCCCAAGAAATTTGGCGACAAATGGAAAGTTTCGCTGGCTATTCATTCAACAAAGCACACAGCGCGAGTTTTGCCATAGAAAGTTACCAAAGTTTGTATCTAAAAGCTTATTTCCCCAAAGAATTTATGGTAGCCGTTTTGAATAATTACGGGGGATTTTACAGCCGCAAAGTATATGTCAACGAAGCCCGAAAAGTGGGAGCTACAATTTGTCTTCCGTGTGTCAATAAAAGCCTTTATCAAACAACGATTTATGGAGATGAAATTTATTTGGGGTTTGATGGAATTCTCAGCATGGAACAAAATTTGGGGATTCAAATTGTGGAGGAGCGCGAAACAAATGGAGAATTCATCGGTTTAGAAAACTTCATTTTCCGAACGGGAGCGGGTTTGGAGCAAATTGTTTTATTGATTCGTTGCGGTGCTTTTCGGTTTCTGAAATTGATAAAAAAGAATTGCTGTGGGAAGCGCATTTATTATTAAGTAAAACGTCTGAACGGAATCAAGGAATTCCTTTGTTGGAAGTGGCATCGCGAAAAGCGGTACTTCCGCCTTTAGAAACTTCAGTTTTGGAAGATTTGTATGATGAAATGGAATTGTTGGGGTTTCCGGTGTCGGCTTCTTTTTTTGATTTGGCGAATTCCAATTACCGCGGACAAGTACAAGCGATGGATATGATGAAATTCGAAGGCAAAACCGTACGAATGGTCGGCGATTTTGTGACCGATAAAAGAGTTCGAACCAAGAATAACCAAGAGATGAAATTTGGAACTTTTTACGATGCAAACGGAGAGTTTTTTGATAGTTTACACTTTCCCAATTCCTTGAAAAAATATCCGCTCAGAGGGGCAGGACTTTATTTGTTGGAAGGAAAAGTAGTGATTGATTTCGGCTGTCCCACTCTGGAAGTCAGTCGATGTGCGAAATTGAGTTTAAAACAAGACCCAAGAAGTGAATAAAATGAAGAATAAATCCAATCAAATAGAATATGCCATTGTCGATATAGAAACAACCGGTGGAAGTGCGCACAACGGAAGGATTACAGAAGTTGCCATTTTGATTCATGACGGTGAAAAAGTCATTGATCGATATGAAACACTGATTAATCCTGGAAGAAGCATTCCGTATTCGATAACGATGTTAACAGGAATTGACAATGAAACGGTTGCCAATGCACCTTATTTCGAAGAAGTGGCCTATACAATTCATTCTTTACTTAAAAACAGAATATTTGTAGCGCACAATGTAAATTTTGATTATTCTTTCCTCAAAAATCAACTCGAAGCGACAGGTTATCCTTTTGCGACAAAAAAGCTATGTACGGTTCGACTCAGTCGAAAATTGAAACCGGGGTTTCCGTCGTATAGTTTGGGCGTTCTTTGCGAACGATTGGGAATTCCGATAGAAAACCGTCATCGCGCAATGGGTGATGCAGCGGCAACCACCATTTTATTCTCCCAACTTTTGGAATGGGACGATCAAGAATTAATCCCCCGAATGCTGAAAAAAGATTCCAAAGAACAGCAACTTCCTGCCAACCTTCCAAAAGAAGAGTTCGAAAAAATACCCGAACAATCCGGCGTATATTATTTCCATGACCAAGCGGGAAAAATACTATACATCGGAAAAGCGGTCAATCTTAAAAAGCGTGTATTCTCTCATTTTACGGGTCACAATGCAGGTGCACGAAGACAAAGTTTCCTACAATCTATTTACAGTATTTCCTTTGAAATTTGTGCGACGGAGTTGATTTGTTTGCTGTATGAATGCAGTGAAATCAAACACTATTGGCCGCCATTTAATCGGGCTTTGAAAAAGTACGAAGCAAGTTTCGCTATTTATACATACACGGATATAAACGGCTATAAAAGATTGGTCGCTGGAAAAGTAAGACCCAATCAATTGGCACTTCAGAAATACTATCGCGAATGGGATGCGGTGAATGATTTACTTAAATCGATCGAAAAACACGACGTGGACATCCGCTTGTGCAACTTCGGTCAACAAGCGGATTCGTTTGATGTGGCATCCAATCCAAAGTTGAAAAACAAAGAACTTCCGGACGTGGAAATACACAATCAAAAAATAGAACAGATACGAGAAGATTTACATTCGGAACGGAAAACCTATGCCATCCTTGACAAAGGGCGCACAAATCAAGAGTTGAGCTGTATTTGGATTGAGAAAGGAGAGTTCTATGGAATGGGTTACATCGACCGGAATTCAGATTTAAATTCCTTGGAAGAAATAAAAGAAAGTTTGACTCCACACAAAGCCAATCATTATATGATGCATTTGGTAGAAACCTTTGTCGAGAAATATCCTGAGAAACAAGTAAAAATAGAAGAAGGAAATTTTAAATTTATTTCCTCTTTCATAAATCAATAAAACGTACGAAATGAATTAAACAGAAAAAGGCTCCGATTTTCATCTGAGCCTTTTCTTATTTTAAACCTTGGTTTCCCAGGTTTATATTTGGTTTTATCTACCTCCTGATCTTGGTTTTCCTTTACGAGCACCCCCGAAACTTGAGCCTGAGCTTGAACTTCCACCGCCACTTCTACGGTCAGAACCACCACCGGACTTAGAATATCCACCTCCGCCGCCACTTCTGCGATCGGAACCACCACCAGATTTGGAGTAACCTCCTCCACTTCGGCTTCCGCCGCTTCTACCTCTTGGTCGGCTCTCTCTTCCACCTGAACGATCGGAACTTCTATCCTTTTTTTCAACAGGATTCGAAACTTGAACATCTACATCTTTATCCGCAAATGCTTTTAGAATCACTTGTTCATATTCGCTATCCGCTTCAAAGAAAGAAAAGTTTCTTAGAATTTCAATTTCTCCGATTTTAATGTTGTTGCTATCGGTCGTGTCATTGATTAGCCCAATTAAATTAGGTGCTTTCAATTTTTGTTTCTCACCCATTCCAATAAAGAAACGTGTAAATCCACGACTTGTACCTCTACGGTTGTCTCTTTCTCCGCGGTCTCCACGAACTCGATCGCGTCCTCCACCTGAATCAGATACATTCAAATCTTTGGCGCCTTTGTAGTATTCTAAATACGTACTAAACTCCATAGATACAAAACGTCTCAACAATTCATCACGGTCCATCCATTCCAATTTCTTAGAAATCGTTTCCATGTAGGGATTGATTTGAGCTTCATCCACTTCTAATTTTTCGATTTTATCAATCGAAGCATACAATCGTTTTTCCACGATTTCTTTTCCACTTGGAACGGTTTGTTGTTCAATTTTTTTATTGATCAATCTTTCCAAATCCTTGATTCTTCTACCTTCACGTGAATGCGCGATGATGATAGATATCCCTTTGTTTCCAGCTCTACCTGTACGCCCACTACGGTGTACATAGATTTCTGGATCATCGGGTAAATTAAAGTTAATTACGTGGGTCAATTCATTTACATCAATTCCACGTGCAGCAACGTCGGTAGCTACCAATATTTGAAGTTGTTTACGTCTGAATTTATCCATCACACTGTCACGTTGTGCTTGTGACAAATCTCCGTGAATCGCGTCTGCATTGTATCCATCTTGAATCAATGAATCTGCAATCTCTTTGGTTTCTCTTCGTGTACGACAAAATACAATTCCGTAAATATCGGGATTGATGTCGGCAATTCGTTTTAAAACTTGGTAACGGTCGCTTGCACGAACCATGTAATATTGATGTTCAACATTCAATGCTGTTTCGTTCGATTTTCCGGTTTTGATTTCAACCGGTTTGTTCATATATTCCGATGCAATACGACGTACTTCTGCGGGCATGGTTGCAGAAAATAACAACGTTTGTTTTTCAACGGGAGTTCCTTCCAAAATCGAGTCAATGTCTTCACGGAATCCCATGTTCAACATTTCATCTGCTTCATCCAAAACCAACCAATTGATGTTATTGATTTTTAAAACGCCTCTTTTGATTAAGTCCAACGTTCTTCCCGGTGTACCCACAACAACTTGTGGATTTTTTCTCAATCCATCCATTTGCTTCTTAATATCGGCACCTCCATAAACGGCTTGAATTTTCACATTCGGTAAATATTTGGAATATGCTTCCATATCTTTTACAATCTGCAAACAAAGTTCACGGGTTGGACAAAGGATAATGGATTGGATGGTACGGCTATCAACACTTAGTTGATTCAAAACAGGCAATCCGAAGGCGGCTGTTTTTCCCGTTCCTGTTTGAGCCAAAGCGATTACATCGACTTCAGATCCTAAAATTTGTGGAATGGCTAATTCTTGTACCGGACTCGGCTTTTCAAACCCTAAATCACTAACGGCTTGAACAAGGGCATCATTAAGGCCCATTTCTTTAAATGTACTCATTTTTTTATTTAATTAACCGGCAACCTATCATCTCTTTCGCACCGGACGTTATATTTGAACGAATGCGTAAAAGATGAAATTCAATGGCCACGCAGCCTAAAAAACCCAAAATGAATCTTTTTTTACATTCGTGTTTTCAATCTGAAAACGGCGGCAAAAGTAAGCATTTTAGTTAAGCTTCCTAATGAAAAGTGAAAATTTGGCTAAAATTTATGATTTGAATGGGATTCGAGAAGGTTGATTGAAAAGAAAAAAGCGAAACTTTTTATGTTTCGCTTTTTGTGACCTGGCTGGGGCTCGAACCCAGGACCCCAACATTAAAAGTGTTGTGCTCTACCAACTGAGCTACCAGGTCTTATTCTTTTTTCCGCTCTACGAGTGTTTCGTAGTATTTCTGTAACGGGATGCAAATGTAGAAAGATTTTTCAATTAACAAAACGGTTTTGAAACTTTTTTTGTTTTTTTTTCAAGCACTTTCATTTAAGTGATTGATAATAAGAATTTTTTGCCAAATTTGCAGAAACAAAAAATTTATGAAAATTTCAATGTTGGGCTATATGGGAAGTGGAAAAACCACAATCGGAAAGGAATTAGCTGATAGATTGAAGGTGAAATTCATCGATTTGGATGAATGGATTGAAATGAAAAATGAGATATCCATCACGGAAATCTTTAAATCACAAGGTGAAATTCGATTTCGTAAGTCAGAAAGAGATGCTTTGGTGGAAATTTTAGATCAAAATGACGATTTTGTTTTGGCTTTAGGAGGTGGAACGCCGGCTTATTATGACAATATTCAATTAATCAACGAGAAAACCACCTCGATTTATTTACGAATGTCCCCATCAGAATTGGTTCAACGTTTATCCAGTGAAACCGAACTTCGACCCCTACTTTCTCATTTGAATGCGGAAGATATGCCGGAATTTATCGCAAAACACTTATTTGATCGACGAAGTTTTTACGACCAAGCAAAAATTACAGTGGATTTAAAAAATAAAACAGTGGTAGAAATTGTCGATGAAATTATTCGGGCTCTTCCCCACCCATAAAACCTTCCAAATCCCGACGGTCTTTTTTAGTCGGTCGCCCTTCTCCCCTTTCTCGGTAATAATCTTGACTCAGTTTACGTAATTCCAACTTTTCCAATTCTTCTTTGGGCGTTTTATCAATGATATATAGAGAAACCAATTTAGCGCCCAATCTACTTTTTGGAAGTTGAAGAATTTCAATTTCGTAATCAATCTGATCTTTTCGAATCGTTATTTTATCGGAAGGCATAAGTTCTTTCGACGATTTCGCGACGATACCATTTACTTTCACTCGATTTTTTTTCACGGCTTCTGTTGCCAAGGTTCGGGTTTTGAAATAGCGAACACACCATAGGAATTTATCTAATCGCATTATAATATCTATTTTGAAGAACTTAATTTTTGTACATTTGTCCCTTCGCAATTTAAATAGAAATTTTATGATGAAAAAATGGGGAATTGCACTTCTTCTTGCAGGTGTTTTTTTAGGAGCTTGTAAAAGTGACGACGACAATAGAGATTTACCGCAGGATGAGCAAAATCAAATCGATGATCAAGCAATTGTGGACTATTTAGAGGACCATTATTTTGATCCTGAAAGAGGTGTAATCAAAAAATACGACGAGGAGGATGAAGAAGACGATACGTATCCAAATCTGAAATCACAAGGTGTAAAATTGCCTTCTGGAGTTTGGGTTGTTAAACGTCCAGGCGTTGAAGCAGAAGGAACTTCGGTAGTTTCAAATACGCAGGATAGTATCTTAATTTCATACAATTCCTCCCGATTCAAAGCTTCGTATGAAGATTTGAACGAAAATCAAAGAGCATACAATAAATACCCAGCTCCTTTTTTCAATACGATTTATTCAACAGGAACAGCAGCTTGGGATCCCGTTTTCTATCATACCAAATTGACCGAAGAGATGATTACTCGAAATATTGACTTGTCTTATTTTGTAATCGAGGGATTTGTGGAAGGATTGAAAGAGTTTAAATCTACCCAAACAAACGGTTCCGATTTGTACAATTTCCAAGGTGCTATCATCGTTCCTTCGAGAATGGCATACGGTCGTGATTTTGTGTATTTAGGCGGCCAACTTGACCCGAATTCGTATAGAGACAATAGTTTTGTATTTAATTTTGAAGTACACAAAGTAATTCCACGAAATACAAATTAATTCATAGAAAATTAAAACAATAAAGACCGTCTCGTTTTCAGAATGAGACGGTCTTTTATTTCTATTTCATGGAAATAATAAACACCAAATCCGTTCCCATAAAGCAACTCTGGTTTAACAAACCTTAACATTTTTTAACTCAATCTTAGCTTTCAATTCCATTTGATGGAATAATCCTTGCCTTTTATGAAGTATTATTAATCATAAAAATTAAAGATCATGAACAAAGATGAATTAGAAGGAAAATGGAAACAAATTAAAGGAAGCGTAAAAGAAAAGTACGGTGAGTGGTTTAATGACAACGAAGCTTTGGCTGAAGGGAAAATTGACCAAGTAATCGGAAACATTCAAGAAAAATCTGGAAAAACCCGTGAAGAGGTAGAAAAGATGATTAATGAATGGAAAGTTTAAGTAGCGAGTTTGTTTACACAAACGAAAAGCGTCAAATGTGAGTTTGACGCTTTTTTTTATTTTTAATTTTAATTCAAACTTTAAAAAAATCTGTAATATATGTAACTAAAAATGTAAATATATAACACGGTTGCAGTGAGTCTTTCGTACTTTTATTCTACTTCTTATTTCGCTATACACACTTAAATAAATTACGATGAGCACGCAAATTTATCCGTTGAAATTTGATCCGATCTATCAATACAGAATTTGGGGAGGTAGAAAATTAGCGCATTTACTTTCAGAACCTCTTCCTGAAAATGACCCTATTGGAGAAGCATGGCTTTTAAGCGATCGAAAAGATCATGCGAGTATAGTGTCCGAAGGAAAGTTAAAAGGAACCACACTCCCCGAATTAATGAAGGAATACCGATATGAATTTTTTAAATCGTAATAATCAAAGTGGTCTGGTAAATTCTCTACAATCGCTTTGGAATACTTTTCAGGAATTTTCATCTCTTTCATTTTCTCTACAAACCGTCCTGTATGGTAGGATGTTTTTTGAGAAACTTTCGCAATATCCATCGATTTACCTATCGTCATCAAGTGCAAATCATTGTTTCGATCCAAAATCGCCCTTCGGAATACAATGGATGAAATATGTCCCTCACCCGTTGCTCGAAAAGAAATAATAACGCGGAGTTCTCCTTCTTCCAAATACGATTGATCAATATCTGGTATGATAGAGGGATTAAAAAACGCGGTCGATTCCAAAGAATATTCCATGGTGAGATACGAGCCAATGAGTAGTTTACGTTCCTTGGATATCGCATCCATTTTCACCGGCATTTGTTCAATAAGTCCGACTACATTTTGATAATGTTTTTTAAAGAGAAAAGTAATATTCCGATGCCTGTATGCAAATTCTCTCAGTGTTTGATTAAGCGTAATGTGAACATCGCTTTCATTCATTGCAAAAACCAGTGCAAGCATATCTTTTGTAGGTTGATCTCCGTTCATAAAATAGCGCGCCACCACGCGGCTGGAATCGGGAAGAAAATGAACTTGTTTTCGGATTACAGGAACTCTCATCGTATTGATTTTTAAGACGTAATTTACGTCTATTCCTAAAAAACAAATACATATTCACGATATAATTATGTTAAAATTTACACGGAAATAAATCCTTTTGGATAAGCTATTAATTAAAAAAAACACGCTCCGGTTTTTAACTTACCTCACCTTTCTTTTCCCCACTATAAATATTTTTCAGTATATTTGCAATTCGGATGAAACAAATTTTTCATAAAATAGTATCCTTTTTAATGGCGATGGTCGTGTTCTTTTCTACGATGTCGTTCACAATAGACTTACACTATTGTGGCGATATGTTGGTGGACGCTGCAATTTTTCATAAAGTAGATACCTGTGGAATGGAAATGGAAATTCCTTCTACAGAATCGTGTTCCACCGGTAAAAAAGATTGTTGCAACGATGAGCAAATCATCGTTGAAGGACAAGATGAATTGCAATTAACCTTTGATACGTTAACCTTTGAGCAACAAACTTTTGTTGTTTCTTTTTACCATTCGTATATCTCTCTTTTTGAAAATAAAAATGTACGCGTTATCCCATTTAAGGATTACAAACCGCCTTTACTCATTCGGGATATACAGAAGCTTCACAACATTTATTTAATTTGATTTAACAGTTACCAATCCAATCCCGATACCTTTCGAGATGGATTGGAAAGTCTGCCCTTTGGTCTCAACCATTCAGGGCTTATTTTGTTGACTATAACATTCTGATTTTCAGGATTCTATTCAATACTTAACTGTTTAACAATCAATTCAAATGCTAAATAAAGGCATAAAATTTCTAATCGAAAATAAATTGGTAGCGGTCTTAATGCTCGCACTCTTTATAGGTATGGGCGTGGTAAATGCTCCGTTTAATTGGGATACCGGCTTTTTACCCACGAATCCCGTCGCTGTAGATGCCATTCCTGACATCGGTGAAAATCAACAAATTGTTTATACCCAATGGGAAGGTCGATCTCCACAAGATATTGAAGATCAAATTAGCTATCCACTTACAACTACATTGTTAGGAATTCCTGGCGTTAAAACCATTCGAAGTTCTTCCATGTTTGGTTTCTCAAGCATCTATATCATTTTTGATGAAGATGTTGAATTTTATTGGAGCCGAAGTCGAATTTTAGAAAAGCTAAACTCTTTGCCTTCCGGTTTACTTCCATCCGGCGTGAATCCATCCTTAGGTCCAGATGCAACAGGTCTTGGCCAAATTTACTGGTACACCTTGGAGGGACGCGATAAAGACGGAAAAGTAACCGGCGGTTGGGATTTGCATGAATTGCGAAGTATTCAAGATTATTATGTGAAATATGCGCTTTCTTCGGCAAGTGGCGTTTCTGAAGTCGCGTCGATTGGTGGTTATGTGCAGGAATATCAAATCGATGTGAAACCTGAGTTGATGCGTCAATACAATATTGGTTTGGCCGAAATTGTGAAAGCTGTAAAAGAAAGCAACAAAGATATCGGCGCACAAACCATGGAAATTAACCAAGCAGAATACTTGGTTCGTGGTTTGGGCTACATAAAATCCGTTGCAGATATTGAAGACGCTGTGGTTACTTCTGAAGAATATACGTCCATTCGAATTAAAGATATTGCGAATGTAAGTATAGGTCCAGCATTACGAAGAGGGATTTTGGATAAAGAAGGTGTTGAAGTGGTAGGCGGAGTTGTAACCGCGCGATACGGTGCGAATCCAATGGAAGTTATCCATAATGTAAAAGAGAAAATTGACGAATTAAAAGCAGGTTTACCTTCCAAAGAACTTTCAGACGGGACGATTTCCCAACTTACCGTCGTTCCTTTTTACGATCGATCGGAACTTATTCAAGAAACCCTAAACACGCTCGATGAAGCTTTGAGTTTAGAAATTCTCATTACGATTTTTGTGATAATTATAATGGTTTTTAACCTGAGAGCTTCCATCCTTATCTCCGGACTTTTACCGGTAGCAGTTTTAATGGTTTTTATTTCAATGAAGTTCTTTAATGTCGATGCCAACATTGTTGCCTTATCTGGAATTGCGATTGCCATTGGAACCATGGTTGATATTGGAATTATACTTTCTGAAAATATAATTCAACATTTGGATGAAGAAAAACAAAGAGTTGCAGAAACAGGTGTAAAACAAACCATAAATACAGTGGTTTATAATGCAAGTGCCGAAGTTTCAGGTGCTATTCTTACTGCGGTTTTGACAACGATTATTAGTTTTATTCCGGTGTTCACCATGATTGGTGCAGAAGGTAAATTATTCCGTCCCTTGGCTTTTACCAAAACAATGGCGATTGCAGCATCGCTTGTCGTTGCTTTATTTCTAATTCCTCCTTTTGCAGCATATTTATTCCGAAGAAAAAGCCTGAAAAGAATTACTGCGAATTTCATCAGTTTCCTATTAATTCTTCTAGGTATTCTATCCTTAATTTTTGGATATGCATTGGGAGTTATTCTAATTGGTTTTGGAATTACAGGACTTTTGAAAGATGAAAACATTACGTCCAAAATATCGACCAAACTAACAATCACAGATAAACGCGCCAACACACTCAATATATTTATTTCAGCCTTTGCGGTTATTTACTTACTCGCTGAATTTTGGCGTCCGCTGGGATTGGATAAAAATATTTTTTGGAATTTAGTGTTTGTAGGATTAATTTGTTTTGGTCTTTTAGGAACTTTTTGGGTATTTCAACATTACTATACACGAATTCTAAGTTGGGCATTACGGAATAAGCTTTTGTTCCTTTCTATTCCTACACTGATAGTTATTTGTGGTGTTTTAATTTGGCAAAATACAGGCAAAGAATTTATGCCTTCTTTGAACGAAGGTTCTTTTCTACTGATGCCGACTTCCATGCCTCATTCCGGGGTGGACGAAAACAAACGCGTTCTTCAGCAATTGGATATGGCGGTGGCTAGTATTCCCGAAATTAAAACCGTGGTTGGAAAAGCAGGTCGAACCGAGTCTGCGCTTGACCCGGCTCCCCTATCGATGTATGAAAATGTCATTTTATACAAATCGGAATATGCATTAAATGAAAATGGAAAACGGCAACGATTTAAAGTCAATAAGGATGGGCTTTTTGTACTGAAAGATGGAGGTTTGATGCAAAATCCAAATCGTAAAAAGGATGAGGATGAGGATGGCGATCATTCCAATCACAAAGACGCGTTTTTTGTACAGGATCAAGATCTCATTCCCGATTCTAAAGGTGAGTTTTATAGAAATTGGCGACCGGAAATAAAATCTCCGGACGATATTTGGAATGAAATTGTTCGGGTAACAAAACTCCCCGGTGTCACTTCTGCTCCCAAATTACAACCCATAGAAACGCGATTGGTGATGTTACAAACAGGAATGCGCGCACCGATGGGAATTAAAGTCAAAGGACAAGACCTTCTGAAAATTGAAGCCTTTGGAATCGAACTTGAAGAGATTTTAAAACATGCAGAAGGCGTAAAAGTAGAAGCTGTTTTTGCCGATCGAATCGTTGGGAAACCGTATTTATTGATCGACATTAATCGAGAGCGATTGGCTCGGTATGGAGTTTCCATTGAAGAAGTTCAAGAGATTCTGGAAGTTGCAGTGGGTGGAATGGCTCTGACTCAAACGGTTGAAGGTAGAGAAAGATACGGAGTTCGTGTCCGTTATCCGCGCGAGTTACGTGCAAATCCAGAAGATTTAGAAAGTATTTATGTTCCCGTAGAAAATGGAACTCCTGTGCCTTTGGGTGAACTTGTGGAAATTCGGTATGAACAAGGACCTCAAATGATTAACAGTGAAGATACTTTTTTAGTCGGTCATGTTTTGTTTGACAAAATCGAAGGGTATGCCGAAGTGAATGTGGTGGAAAACGCGCAGGATTTAATCAAAGAAAAAATTGCAAGTGGAGAACTTGTCGTTCCCCAAGGAATAAATTATCAGTTTACAGGAACGTATGAAAATCAACTGCGGGCCGAGAAAACACTTTCCGTCATTGTGCCTTTGGCATTGCTAATTATCTTTTTAATTCTATATTTCCAATTCCGTTCGGTCGCTACATCTTTGATGGTATTTTCGGGAATTGCCGTCGCCTTTGCAGGTGGATTTCTCATGATTTGGTTCTATGGACAAGATTGGTTTTTGAACTTCTCCTTTTTTGGTGAAAATTTGCGGGATATGTTCCAAATGCATCCCATAAATCTAAGTGTCGCGGTCTGGGTCGGGTTTATTGCTCTCTTTGGAATTGCAACAGATGATGGTGTGGTTATGGCGACCTATTTAACACAAACTTTTGAAAAGAATACGCCCGAAACCAAAAACGAAATTCGTGCGGCAGTGATAGAAGCAGGAAAAAAACGAATTCGACCTTGTTTGATGACTACAGGTACGACCCTCTTGGCGCTTCTACCGATTTTAACCTCCACGGGACGTGGAAGTGACATAATGATTCCTATGGCAATTCCCAGTTTTGGTGGAATGTCCATCGCGCTGATTACCTTATTTGTAGTTCCCGTATTGTATTGCTGGAGAGCTGAATCTCAACTTAAAAACAAAGTAAAATGAAAAATACAATCCTCTTAATCTTGGTGTTGCTTACTTCAACACTCACAGAAGCACAACATCTTGAAGACTTAATTCAAGAAGCAGTAAGCAACAGTCCTGAAATTCAAAAATATGAGTATCAGTATAAAATTGCTTCTGAAAAAATAAACGAAGTCAACAGCTTACCCAATACCGATTTTAATGTGGGGTATATGGCAATCGGTCCCGAAATGGATATGCCCATGGAACGATTTAGAGTGTCGGTAATGCAAATGATACCGTGGTTTGGTACTCTTTCTGCACGAAAAAACTATGCATCTTCCATGGCGGATGCGCAGTATGTGGAAGTGACCATTGCCAAAAGAAAATTAGCACTTTCGATTTCGGAAAATTATTACCAACTTTATGAGATTAAAGAAAAACAAGAAGTTTTGGAAAAGAGTATTACACTTCTTCAAACCTATGAACGTCTTGCACTTACAGCCTTGGAAGTAGGTAGAGCTTCCGCAGTGGATGTATTGCGTTTAAAAATTAGACAGAATGAATTAAGACAAGAAATCGATGTCTTAATTCAGCAGAACAAAGGCTTGGAAGCGGCTTTGAATAGTTTGATGAATAGAGCGATTACGACCAAAATTGATTTAATTTCTTCGATGGAAATTCCAAAAAATGATGATTTTTATAACTATGAAAGTTTGGCTGTAAATCCAGAATTAGTGAAATACGACAAACTCTATGAATCGGTTGAACAATCTGAATTGGTAAACCAAAAAGAAAGTGGACCTACTTTGGGATTTGGAGTGGAATACATCAATCAAGAAAACAGTTCCATGATTACAAGTCCTTTCAAGGATATGGTTATGCCCATGGTTTCCTTGTCGATTCCTATTTTCAATAAAAAATACAAATCCCAAACGATTCAGAATGATTTACGCAAACAAGAAATCCAATTCCAAAAAGAAGAAAGATTGAATGTGTTGTCCGCGGAATTATCAAAAGCCATTTCGTTACGAAATCAAGCGCGAATTAAATTCAATACCCTAGGAGAAAATTTAAAACAAGCAGAAGATGCGGAAGAAATTTTACTGAAAACGTATGAAACCGGAACCATCGATTACAAAGATGTATTGGACATTCAAGAATTGCAATTGAAATTCCAAATGGGTCAAATTGAGGCGATAAAACTTTATTATGTGCAAACGGTGTTGATTAATTATTTAACCCATAATTAATCAGAAAAAATTAAAATTCAAAAATAAAAAATACAAGTATTAACAAATTAAAATCAAAAAAAAAATGAAGAATGTAAAAGTAACAATGATGGCAATGGCTTTTGTAGGACTGACAACAATGTCTTGCGACAGTAAAAAAGAAACCGTAACGGAAGTACAAACCGAAGAGGTGGCAACAAACAATTCTGAAAAACAAAATTCAGAAAGCGAACGTGTATTGGCAGATTATATGACCCTTAAAAATGCGTTGGTAGATACCGATGAAAAAGCGGCAGCAAACGAAGGAAGAAAATTGGAGGAAACTTTAAAAGGATTGAATGTTGAAAACTATTCTTCGGAACAACAAGAGGATTTGAAAGAAATTTTAAGTTCGGCAATTTCGAATTCCAATCAAATCACACAAGGTACCATGGAAACACAAAGAGAATATTTCCAAAAATTAACCAAAGACATTACGGACATGGTTGCGATTACAGGAACAGAACACACGCTCTACCAGCAGTATTGTCCAATGTATGCAAATGATACAGGTGGTGCTTGGTTGAGTATGGAAAAAGAAATTAGAAATCCCTATTTCGGAAGTAAAATGATGAAATGTGGAGAGGTTCAGAAAGAAATAAAATAAGCTAAACACACAAAGTGAACCCCGCATTTTTGGCGGGGACTTTGCTCAATTTATTTATTTAATTACTGAATATCAGGCAAATAAAAATAATAGGTTAAACAGATACTAATTTTCAAATCGTTTATAAATCATAAAAATAACTCAAATGAAACATACATATAGCATCGATGGAATGACCTGCGAAGGATGTAAAAATCACGTAGAGAAAATGCTTTCTGAAATGGAAGGAGTAAAAAGCGCGCATGTAAATTTAGAGAAAAAGGAGGCATCCGTCGAAATGGAAAGCCACATCCCTATTGAAAAGTTTCAAGAAGTTTTAAAAAACGATGGAGGAAATTATACGATTTATAATTTGGGAGAACAACCTCATACTTCCGAAAAGAAGAAAGAAAAAGCACAAAAAGGAAACGGTTCAGGTGTCTTTTATTGTCCCATGCACTGCGAGGGCGACAAAACCTATCCAAAACCGGGAGATTGTCCTGTTTGTGGAATGCCCTTGGTAGAGGAACAAAATCTTTCAGCCATTCAAAAAGAACAATGGACTTGTCCGATGCATCCCGAAATTATACGAGACGAACCGGGTTCCTGTCCAATATGTGGAATGGATTTAGTTCCAATGAAAGCCGACAGTTCAGCCGAAGAAAAAACGTACAAAGTTCTGCTTAAAAAGTTTTGGATAGCTATGATATTCACGCTGCCTATCTTTGTCATTGCGATGAGTGAAATGATTTCCAACAATCCTTTGTATGACATCATGCATCAAAAATATTGGAATTGGATTCAGTTTGCACTTTCTATTCCGGTCGTATTTTATGCCACTTGGATGTTTTTTGAGCGTGCCTATCGAAGTATCAAAACTTGGAATCTCAATATGTTTACATTAATTGGGATTGGTGCCGGAGTCGCGTGGATATTTAGTGTAATTGGAATGTTGGTTCCGGATGTTTTTCCAGAACAATTCCTATCGGAATCGGGTGCAGTCCATGTTTATTTTGAAGCGGCAACTGTAATTCTAACCTTGGTTCTTTTGGGTCAACTTTTGGAAGCAAGGGCGCATAGTAAAACCAATTCCGCTGTAAAAGAGTTATTGAAATTAGCACCCAATAAAGCGGTGAAAGTTGTCGATGGCGAAGAAATAGAAGTAAGCATAGATTCCATTGAATTAAATGATATCCTAAGGGTGAAACCCGGCGACAAAATTCCGGTGGATGGGGTGATTACCGAAGGAGAATCGAGTATTGATGAATCGATGATTACCGGCGAACCTATTCCAGTCAGTAAAATTAAGGGCGATAAAGTAAGTAGCGGAACGATTAACGGCAATCAGTCTTTCTTGATGAAAGCTGAAAAAGTGGGAAGTGATACTTTACTTTCGCAAATCATTCATTTGGTGAATGATGCCAGTCGAAGTCGTGCACCGATTCAAAATTTAGCCGATAAAGTATCGGGATATTTTGTGCCGGCTGTTGTTGTGATTTCACTTATCACATTTGCTGTTTGGGCAATTTGGGGTCCAGAACCCGCCTATGTTTATGCGTTGGTAAATGCCATTGCGGTTCTAATTATTGCTTGCCCTTGTGCTTTGGGATTAGCCACGCCCATGTCTGTGATGGTTGGTGTAGGAAAAGGAGCTCAAAATGGCGTATTAATTAAAAACGCAGAAGCCCTTGAGAAAATGGACAAAGTAGATGTGCTCATTATTGATAAAACCGGAACCATTACCGAAGGAAAACCAACCGTTGAAAAAGTGGGTTCATTTACCTCGGAATTCTCAGACAAAAAAGTATTGGAATATATTGTTTCCTTAAACGGAAACAGCGAACATCCTTTGGCAGCAGCCACGGTGCAATACGGAAAAGAACAAAGTGCAGAAACTTTACAATCAGACGGTTTCAGCGCGGTAACCGGAAAAGGAGTTGAAGCCATAGTGGGCCAGCAAAAAGTTGCTTTGGGAAATCCGAAAATGATGGAACATGCACATGCTGAAATTCAACCGCAGATGGAAGAAGAAGCGAAAAGCTATCAACAACAAGGAAAAACGGTTTCGTATTTAGCAGTTGACCAAGTTGTAGTGGGCTATGTCGTAATTGGTGATAAAATAAAACCGACCAGTGCAAAAGCCATCAAGGAACTTCAAGAAAGAGGAATCGATGTAATTATGATGACGGGTGACAATCACAACACTGCACAAGCTGTTGCCAAAGAACTCCATCTTACCGATTTTAAAGCAAGTATGCTTCCTGAAGACAAATTACGCGAAGTAGAGAAATTACAAAAAGAAGGAAAAGTAGTTGCTATGGCCGGTGATGGAATTAACGATGCACCTGCCTTAGCAAAAAGCGATGTAGGAATTGCGATGGGAACAGGAACAGACGTTGCCATAGAAAGTGCGATGATCACCTTAGTCAAAGGAGATTTACACGGCATTGTGAAAGCGCGGAAACTAAGTCATGCAGTGATGAAAAACATCAAACAAAACTTATTTTTCGCCCTTATTTACAACACTTTAGGTGTTCCCGTTGCTGCGGGAGTTTTATTCCCGTTTTTTGGAATTTTATTATCGCCGATGATAGCTGCTTTGGCGATGAGTTTTAGTTCCGTTTCAGTCATTGGAAATGCCTTGCGATTGAGAGCAGAGAAAATTTAATTCTAAAAGTAAATTTATATGAAAACTTCAACAGAACATTCAGAAAATAAGAACTACACAAAATTTATTTTGATGCTTGCTTCTTCCTTTTTAGCCATGTACGTCACTATGTATTTGAATACGTACGAAATTGACCATGTCTATTTCAGTATAACTCGTTTTTATATGACGTGTTTAGGAATTTCAGCTATGGCTGTGATTATGTGGCTTTTTATACGAAAAATGTATCAAAATAAGAAGAAAAATTTTGCGATTCTGTTGGGAAGTTTCATTCTTTTTATGACGGCATTTGGATTGGTCCGAAGCCAAGGCCTAATTGTGGGTGATGTGCTTTGGATGAAAGCAATGATACCTCATCATTCCATCGCTATTTTGACCAGTTCCAGAGCAGATATAAAAGATCCAGAAGTGAAAAAATTAGCAGAAGATATTATCAAAGCCCAAGAAAAAGAAATCATCGAAATGAAAGCGATGATTAAACGTTTGGAAAATATTAAATAAATAAAAATGAAGAAGAATATTATATACTTCGTTCTTGCCTTAGCCGTTGGCGTTTTGGGTGGTTATCTACTCTTTGGAGGAAATACAGCTCAATCAAAATCCGAGAATCATGAGCATGCAGAAGCAGCTACCGATCAGATGTGGACGTGTTCCATGCATCCCCAAATTATGCAACCCGAACCCGGAGATTGTCCACTATGTGGTATGGATTTAATTCCAGCCGAATCCGGTGCGGAAGGTTTGGGTGCGGATGAGATTCGAATGACAAAAAATGCGATGGCCTTAGCAAATATCCAAACAATGGTTGTCGGCGATATGTCAGATTCGGAAGAAAACTTCATGACGCTTTCGGGGAAAATAATGCCGAATGAAGAAGCAAACGCTGTTCAAGCAAGTTATTTCGAAGGAAGAATTGAGAAATTACACATTAATTACACCGGCGAAAAAGTAAGCAAAGGCCAATTGTTAGCCACTATTTATGCCCCATCGTTGGTGGTGACGCAACAAGAATTATTGACAACTGCTTCTCTAAAAGCCTCTCAACCCGCTTTGTACAAATCCGTTCGAAATAAATTGAAATTATTGAAATTGTCAGACAAGCAAATCGATGAAATCGAATCTTCGGGAAAAATACGTGAGAGATTTCCGGTTTATGCCACTGTTTCTGGAACGGTTTCAAAGAAATTGGCAGAAGAAGGAGATTACGTTACCCAAGGTCAACCCATTGTGAAAGTCAGTGATTTGGGAACGGTTTGGGCCATGTTTGATGCGTATGAAAATCAGATTTCTCAATTAAAAGTAGGTCAAAAAATTACCGTTACTACCAATGCCTATCCCGACAAAGCGTTTGATGCAACCGTATCTTTTATTGATCCCAGATTGAATACCCAATCCCGAACGGTATCTGTAAGAGCAACCTTGACAAACCGAGGTGGAATTTTAAAACCCGGCATGTTTGCTGTTGGGAAACTTGAGAATAAAATCCGTTCAGAAGGTCAACAACTTCTCGTGCCTGCAACCGCCGTCATGTGGACAGGAAAACGTTCTTTGGTCTATGTGAAAACCAATCCCAATGAACCCATTTTTGAAGTTCGTGAAGTAACTTTGGGTCAGCGAAGTGGAGATAATTATGCCATTCGAGAAGGATTAAAAAGTGGAGAAGAAATTGTTTCGTATGGTACGTTTACCGTAGATGCCGCAGCGCAATTGCAAGGAAAAAAATCAATGATGAATACTGCCTCTCAACACAGTTCGGACGTAGAAATCGATGAGAAAACGGGCCATCCGAAAATGATGGATCGAATCAAAGTCGATAAAAAATTCCAAAACCAATTAAAAGTTGTTTTTGAAGACTACATAAAACTAAAAGATGCTTTGGTGAATGATGATCCGAAAACGGCAAGTCAAGCCGCAAAAGCAGTTGGCACGAGTCTTTCTAAAATCGATAAGAAATTACTTACCGATAACCAAGCGTCCACCTTATGGACAAATTTCGAAAGTGGAATCCAATCCGGAGCAAATAAAATAAGTTCAGAATCTGACATTAAAAAGCAACGGAAACATTTTGAACTCCTTTCCTCCCATTTAATAAGTGCTGTTGAAACTTTTGGAATCAACCAAAAAGTATATCGTCAATACTGTCCCATGGTTGATGGAAACAAAGGTGCCTATTGGTTAAGCAAAGAAAACAAAGTGCTGAATCCGTATTTTGGAGAATCCATGCTTACGTGTGGTGAAGTGACGAATGAGATTAATTGAGAATTTGATTTGACTGATTTTTAAAGTATGTCTTCAATATTTAAAGGTATGGAATAAAAATAAATAAGAAATAAACCCTCTTAAAAACAAAAAAGCAAGTTCGTGATGAACTTGCTTTTAGTCTGTAGACCCACAGGGATTCGAACCCCAACTAACAGTACCAAAAACTGGTGTGCTACCGTTACACTATGGGTCTGCCTTAAATTTCGATTGCAAAGATAGCCTTAATTTTTAATCCTCCAAATAATAATTAAACTTTTTTATTATTCCCATTCAATGGTCGCTGGCGGCTTTGAACTTATGTCATACGCCACTCGATTTATCCCTCTGACTTCGTTAATGATACGGTTTGAAACCTTCTCCAAAAAATCATACGGTAATTTTGACCAAGTCGCCGTCATAAAGTCAATGGTATCGGCTGAACGAAGAACCGCGGTGTATTCATACGTCCGTTGATCGCCCATTACCCCTACCGATTTCACCGGTAAAAGAACAACGAAGGCTTGACTTACGCGGTCGTATAAATCGTTTTTGTATAATTCTTCGATGAAAATATCATCTGCTTCTTGCAAAATTCGCACTTTCTCCGCATCCACTGCACCCAAAATACGAACGCCCAAGCCTGGACCTGGAAACGGATGACGATTGACCAATTCCGGAGCAATTCCTAGCTCCACACCTACTTTCCGGACTTCATCTTTGAACAATTCGCGCAACGGCTCTAAAAGCTGTAGTTTCATGTCCGCTGGCAAACCGCCTACATTGTGGTGGGATTTAATAACGGCCGAAGGTCCTTTTACGGATTCCGACTCGATTACATCGGGATAAATGGTTCCTTGCGCCAAAAATTCAGCATCGTCGAACTTTTTGGATTCCGCGTTGAATACTTCAATGAATTCATGACCTATAATTTTTCGCTTTTTTTCAGGATCGGATTCATCTTTTAATTTGGATAGGAATTGATCTTTTGCATCGATCAATTTTATATTCATATGGAAATGTTTTCCATAGTTTTCAAAAACCTTTTTGCCTTCATCTTTTCTCAAAAGACCGGTATCTACAAAAATACAAGTTAGTTGATCTCCAATCGCTCGATGAATTAAAACTGCAGCTACTGAGGAATCTACACCTCCGGAAAGTCCTAAAATAACTTTTTTATCGCCAACTTTTTGTTTGATTTGTTGAATTTGAGTGGTAATAAAATCTTCAATTTGCCAATTTTTCTCACATCCACAAATCGTAAATATGAAATTCTCAATCATCATTCCACCAAAATCGGTATGCGAAACTTCCGGATGAAATTGAACGGCGTAAATATTTTTTTCTTCGTTAACAATGGCCGCGATATCTATATTTGATTTTCCTGCAACTTTAAAGCCGGAAGGAAGTTCTACTACTTCATCGAAATGACTCATCCAAACCGTGGAAGTTTTGGGAACATTTTCAAATAATTTAGATGATTTAGAAATTGTAAATTCGGATTTACCGTATTCGCCCTTTTCGCCCTTTTTCACTTTTCCACCTAGAAGATGTGCTGTCAATTGCATTCCGTAACAAATTCCCAAGATGGGAATATTCTGTTCGTACAAAGCTTTATCGATCAAAGCGGCTTCTTCTGAAAAAACGGACGAAGGTCCGCCTGATAGTATAATTCCTTTGGGTTTTCTTTCTAAAATTTCTTCCAAAGGAGTATGGAAAGCTAAAATCTCTGCATAAACTTCAAATTCGCGTATTCTTCGTGCTATTAGTTGATTGTATTGCGAACCGAAGTCCAAAATGATAATTCCGTTTGTCATTGTCTAAATTTTGAGCAAAAATAAGGAATTCCAAGGTGTTATATCCGATTTCTACCCGAATTTATATTCTATTCAATGGAAATAATTATCGCTAGACTCAAATTAAATCTGCAAAGTTTGCATCGACCATCTCTGAGAGATCTTTGGGATCTATTACAATTTGAAGTCCGCGTTTTCCGGCACTCACTACGATGGTGTCAAACAATTCTGCGGTTTCTTCAATGTAAGTTGGGAAAAGCTTTTTCATACCAATCGGCGAACAACCTCCACGTATATAACCGGTTACATTGAAAATGTCTTTCATTGGAATCATTTCACACTTTTTGGAATTGGAAATCGAAGCTAACTATTTTAAATCTAAATGTGCATTCCCTGGAATAATTGCGACCAAATACTGTTTTTCAGAATTGACCAACACCAAGGTCTTAAAAATCCGCTCGGGTTCAATTCCCATGGATTCGGCGACATGTTCTGCACTTAAATCGGTTTCATCAACTTCATACTGCTTTAATTCAAATGGAATTTGTTTTGATTCTAAAAGCCGGACTGCATTGGTTTTGGAAGACATGATTTAAGGTTGAATTAATTCTTTAATCTCTGAATCACCTTCTAAATTCCGCATTTGGCCTACTACCCATTGGGCTCGTGAGCTCACAAAAGGACTGGGTGGATTGACTTTGTACTTTTTAGGATTGGGTAAATTCACTGCAATTTGTGCTGCCTCGTTTCGATTTAATTTGGAAGCCGGTTTTTGAAAATAGCGCTGTGATGCAGCTTCAATTCCAAAAGTGCCAATACCCATTTCAGATACATTTAAATACATTTCTAAAATCCGTTCTTTTCCCCAAATAAATTCAATCATAAACGTAAAATAGGCTTCCAATGCTTTTCGAAACCAACTTCGTTTTTGCCATAGAAAAACGTTTTTGGCTACTTGTTGGGAAATGGTACTCGCTCCACGCAGTTTTTTTCCTTTTTTCTTATCGTTAAATTCCAACGCTTTTTCAATGCTCTTTTTATCGAAACCATTGTGAGTTGCAAAAAGTTGATCTTCCGACGCAATCACCGCTAATTTAGCCGAAGCAGGCATTTCATGATAGGAAATATAATCTCTTTTTAAACCGTTTCCCTCGATCAAACTATTGATTTGGGTAATTGTAATAGGAGGATTAATCCATTTCAAAGCAACGATGTAAACCAATTGTGCAAGAAATAGAATAAGAAAAGTTCGTTTAAAAAACCTCCAAATTTTTCTCATTTGAAATTAAACCAAGCCAATATCGTTTCTATAATATTCATAGTCAAAATGGATTTTTTTGATGTTTTCATACGCAATTTGCCGTGCTTCTTCCATTGTTTTTCCTAAGCCCACTACATTCAAAACCCGTCCTCCTGAAGTAACGATTTGATCATTTACTTTTTTTGCTCCGGCAATAAAGTATGGAGATTTGACATTTTCCAATCCACGAATTTCAAAGCCTTTTTCGTAACTTAGAGGGTATCCACCTGAAACCATCACCACACAGCACGCATGTTGGTTGGAAAAATTCAATTCAAAAGATTCTCCTTTGTTGGATTTGGAAATCACATCAAACAAGTCATTTTCCATCAACGGCAATAGCACTTGCGTTTCAGGATCGCCCATTCGTAGATTGTATTCCAATAGATAAACTCCTTTGTTTGTAATCATCAATCCAAAGAAAATCACACCTGAAAAAATTAAATTATCTGCTATCAATCCCTGCAAAGTGGGTTGTAAAATTTCTTTTTCAAAGGTTTTAAAATGGGCATCTGTAAACAAAAGATTCGGAGCTAAAACCCCCATTCCTCCTGTATTGAGTCCCACTTCTCCTTCCCCAATTTTTTTATGATCTTTGGCGGAAACAAAAGGAACAATTTCTTTCCCATTGAAAATCGACAGAATGGAGGCTTCAAACCCCTCCAAATACTCTTCAATAACTACTTCATTTCCAGCATCACCAAAGGTTTTATCTTCCATTATATCCAAAACCGCTTTTTTAGCTTCGGCAAAATCTTTGCAAATCACCACTCCTTTTCCAGCAGCCAATCCACTGGCTTTTACAACGATGGGGAATTCTTGGGTTTCCAAATATTCAATTGCCAACATGGCTCCTTGAAAGTTCTTGAATTTCGCTGTTTTCACACCGTGTTTTTCCATGAATTCTTTTGCAAAGGCTTTACTTGCTTCCAATTGTGCTGCATTTTTATTTGGACCGAAAATTTCCAAACCTGCTTCTTCAAATAAATCAACAATTCCCCGTGACAATTCATCTTCTGGACCGACAAAAGTCAAATCCATTTTCTTGAATGAAGCGAAATCCCGCATTTCTTCCAATGAATTTAAAGTCACATTGGTTCCTAAATCCGAAGTTCCGGCATTTCCGGGTGAAAAATACAATTCGGTTTCATAGTCATTAAGAATCCCATCTTGTTTGAATTTCCATCCGATTGCGTGTTCACGACCGCCTGAGCCTATAATAAATATTCGTTTGGGATTGGTTGTAGGAAGTATTGCGTTGTCCATTTTCGATAATTTTTTTCTTGTTTCATTGAATTTTAAAAGCGTTTTAAATTCAACAAAGCGGTTAATTGCTTACTTCTGCAAAGATTGCAAAACAAAGCTGATTTCTATAAAAAAAACCGAATTAAATTTTCGTGAAATCTAACTCGGTTTTTGGATGTATTTCTAAACTGTTTTTTTACTGCTTATTTCCAGTATTTGGAATTTTTTGGCATTGGTGACATGTAAAACAATTTACACTATAATCCATAGGGTTTGATTTTTCAAAGTACTTTTTATTTATTTTCATCGTCATTTTCATCATGTGTCTTGCGATTTCTTTGGAATCAATCGCATCACTTGCAAAATCCAGTACACGTTCTGAAACCACCACATGACAATAGCTACACTTCACGCCCAATGCTTCATTGAAACTATTCATCACTCCTTCCAATTCCTGTTCGGATATATCTTTGGGAAGAATTTTTAAGTTTTTGTATTTTGGATTTACAGTCACTTCATATCCCTGATCTACTTTGGAAGTCGAGTTATTAAAACCGGTTAAAACTGCAAAAGACAGTAATAAAACCACAAAAAAAGGAAATTTATTTTTCATATCTATCTATTTTGAATTCTAAAATTACAAATTATAAAGACATACAATGAAAAGTGGATTCATTTATTTTAGTTTTAAATAATCTGATTTCTCTTAAGTAGCATCTACACTTTGTTTCGAACTTTCTACTTTCTTATCAATGTAGGTTGAATTCATCACACGCAACAGACCCATATAATCCAGTCTAAAACTGATTAAATCTCCTACTTTTTTGTTTTTTGTGTTCTTTCCTAAATCCAAAACAATCATATCTGAACTTTCACCAATAATCGAAATGTCTTTATCCATAGGTGAAATATGGGCGGGATCAATATCCAAAAGTCCCACATCTACAATCGCGCGCAACGTATTTTCTCCGTATTGACTTTCGTCGATTTCTTTGATTTCATTGTTCAAATTATACCCCAACTCTCCGGATGGAAGGGATGGTTTTTCACTCAATTCAATAATTTCTGCATAGAGTGTAAAAACATCATCATGCAAGGTTTCATACGGACGGTTGTTGTACACATCGGTTCCTAAAAATAAGGTCTCTCCTACTCGGAAGTGATTGATTCCTTTGGGCAATACACCTCTTTCTATCAAAGGAATAGTGACGGATGCTCCTCCCGAAATATACGGGATTTTTCGGTTGAATTTCGCTTCGATCAATTGAGTGTACAATGAAAGTTGAATCAATTTATCGTGATTCGGCAAAACTCCATACATACATGTTAAATTGGCTCCAATCCCGGCGATTTCAATGTTCGGTAATTCAAAAACCTTTTCATAAAAATCAATGAATTCATCCCGCATTACACCTTCTCTCAATTCACCCAACTCAATCATAATGACGATTTTGTGCACTTTATTCGCAGCTTTTGCAGCTTCAGATAAAAGCTTAATGGTTTCTAACTCGGTGTTGAAACTCACGTCGGCAAATTTCACAATGCTTTTAATACTTCGTTTGGCGGGCGGTTTTATGTACACCGTTTCTATATCGGGATTGATCGATTTAATCGCTCTCAGATTGGAGACTCGGGAATCACACACTTGCTGGATTCCCAAATTGATCAGTTCCTGAAGAAATATTTTATTTCCACATAAAACTTTGGACACAGGACTCCATTCAATGTCATTCGCTCCGAATAACTTGTTGAGTTCTGCATAATTATGCTGTAATTTTTCTGTACTTAATGTTATAAAAGCCACAATTTATGATTTTGGTTGATATCTCATTTCCAAATACTTATTGGTAAAACCCAATTTTTCATACAAGTATTTGGCGGGATTATCGGGTTCAACATGCAGTGCGATTCCTCCTTCTGCACGTTCGATTACTTTCTCCATTACTTTTCTTCCAATTCCTTTTCCACGCTGGTTTTCATCGGTGGCGATGTACACCAAAATGTTTTCAGGAATATATCCACCCATTCCGGTTTTATTTACAACAACCGAACACACCAATTTTCCATTTTCTTTCATGGTAGTAATAAATCCACCTGGTTTTCCGTCTACACCCAAGGAATAATCCATGGCTGCTTGGATTTGGGAAATAGGATCGCCATAACCACCTAGTTCTTTGTATAAAAATTCGGAAATGGATTGCTTCTCATCTGGAGATGGTAAATTGTCTTTGTCGTAAATGTTGATTTCGTTGTTCATTTTAGATTTTTTGAGTCTAAGCATCCTACGACCATCAAGAAAAATCCAAAAAAAACCAAACTTTGTTTACTGAAGTTTGACGTAAACTATTTTTTGAAATAAAAAGAATGATAATGCAGTCGCTTAAACTTTTGTTATTATTTGTACTGAAAATCACTGCAAAGGTATAAAAAATCTGACAAACAGATCTGAATCACACCTATTTAACTCATTACAAGAAGTTTACAAGCATTCGATTTCTTGCAGATTTACCCAAATTTCATTCTACATTTTTTCAAAAAAAGCAAACGAACAACCCGTCCAAATCGCTTGATCCTCCATTGAACTCATGTTTGCCCATTCGGATTTGGTCATTCGAACCAAGTTGATGATCCATTCGGGATATTCTTTTTCGTCTTCCCATACATACATCATTCGAATTTCGGCTTTTGCGAAATCACCGTTAATATCCTCAAAAACCGATTCGTATTTTACTTTTCGTTGCAGTATGTAATTGGAAGTATTCTGAATCTGATCGATGTCTTTTTGAGTCGGATTTAAGTTGACGCCACTTCCTGCAAAGGAATACAAGGGTTTTAAAACATAGTTATTCAAATTTTCAGTAGAAGGAAAATCCTTCAAATAATAACTTTTGGGAATGTAGGTGTGATTTAATTTGGGTAAAATGAATTTCGAAATCTTGAAAAACCAATTCGGATGGGTAATCCATTTTGCATTCAATTCTTCGTTAAAATCAAACTCCAGTTCTAGATTTTCTACTCTATCCAATTCATCAAAAATCACGCGGTTGTAAATCCGATGAATGGGAATGAGATTTCCCTCCTTTTTGTAAAATAAATTCTTTCCTTTTCTTTTTACTTGTGTCACACAAACGGTTTGAATACCTAACATCTGTTCCGTAATTTTAAAATCAATATTTGTTTTTTGTTTTTGAGGAAAGATTTCCAATAAGATAACATTTTCGGGTTTTTCATTTCCCAAAATCACCTTTTTCAATTGGGAAACATAGTTTCGATGGGAAAGTTCTGGATTCAATTCCTTCAGAAACGGATACGTTTCACTGTAACTTTCTTGTTGAATTTTCATAAAACCGTACAAAGACGGAAAAGCTTGCAGCTCGATGAGTTGGGGACTGATTTCTCCCTTTTCATCTTTACAAATCCCAAAATCAAAGATTAGAAAATGAGGATTTCCCGAATCATTGGGAACGCGATGTTCTTGGGGAACGGCTTTTAATAACTCTTCATTTGGAATGGATTGAATTTGTTTTAGAATTGATTTTCCCACTTCTTCCAATTTCTGATGAAATGAATACGGCAAAAAAATAGGACTTTCACTCACTCTAAACTTCATTTCAGAATGGGATTTCAACTGAATTTTATTCAAGAATTCTCGGTGTTTTTCAGCTGAAAATTCCTGATTGAATTTCTTTCTGTAGGTGGGAATCATACGTGTTTTTTAGAAAAAATTAAAGATTCGGATTTAAGTTTTCAACAGCATTTTTCAAAAAACCCGGAATTATCTCAGCTTGGGTTCGAATGAGTTTATCTTCGTCATCCGCACGTTCAAGCGCAACTTGGTAATTATCCAAACCGATTTTCTCTATCAAAATCTTTTTGTAATCTTCATCGACCAATTTACACATCACATCTTCGGAATTGGCTTCGGGATGAAATTGGGTACCAAAAATCTCTTTTGAAAAACGAATTGCCATCACCGCACGCTCTAATTTTTGGTTCGGACGAATGCGTTCAATCGCTACCAACTTCATTCCCAATTGCTTTATTTTTTTTAACTTAGGACGCACGCATTGAAACGATCTTGAATCCACTGCATAAAAGGGATTTCCCAGATTCTTGAATAAGATTTCATCTTCACCCAATCGGGTTTTATAAATCGGAAGAATTCCAAATGAAAACGATTCCCGCGGTTCAACTTTTGCTAGTTTCCAGTGAATCACAGCCATTTGAAAAGAATGACAGATTAATAACAAATACTTTTTGTTGGAATTATTTAGGTTGTTCTCCCAGATTTCATCCAAGAAATTCGTGTATTTTTCTTCCCACTCTTCTCCAACTTTGTGCGGCGTTCCAGGTCCACCTGATGAGATAAAAATCTCAAAATTCTTTACTTTAGGAACTTTCGATTTATGACGAACATCGAAAATCGCATAGCTGATTTCTAGATTGGAGTTTTTCACAAAAGATTCTGTCAATGCAATAATATCCTTCATTCCTTGATTCGGAACGTTATCATTCATATCCAACAAAGCTATTTTAATTTTCTGTTTTTTCATCCGCTTTTTATTTAACCAAGCATTCTTTTTCTGTTTCTTGAATCATGAAATCCACTACTTTTTTCAAATCACCCGTTTCTTCAAAAACCTTTAACTGACGATCTGCACCGGTTCCCATTTTCAGAATTTCACGCGCATAAGCGACTTCTTTTCTGCAATCCAATTCATCCACCACATCATCTACAAAGTCAATCAATTCCTCCAACAAATCTGCGTACGGCACGCTTTCTTCTTTTCCAAAATCGATCAACTCTGCATTCACACCATTTTTACCCGCACGCCATTTATTTTCAGCAATAAAAATTCTTCGGTATTCTCGAAAGCTAATGTTTTGTCGATGCATTTTATAAATTTTGGCAACCAAACTTTGAACAATGGCTGAAATACAAACCGTTTCTTCAATCGTAAAAGGCATATCACAAATTCGAAATTCAATGGTTGGATATTCAGGATGAATTCGCAAATCCCACCAAATTTTCTTTGCGTTATCAATGGTTTGGGTTTTAATCAAGATGTTGATGTAGTGATCGAATTCGGCAATACTCGAAAAATAACTGGGAATTCCTGTTCGTGGGAATTTCGCAAAAACCTCTTGACGATAGGATTTAAATCCCGTATTTCGACCTAACCAAAAAGGAGAGTTTGTGGATAGCGCAAAAATGTGCGGTAAAAAGTAACGAACTACATTCTGTATCCGTAAACCCTCTTCCCTATTGGGAATTCCAACGTGGACATGCAATCCGAAAACCAAATTCTCTCTGGCCACATCGCCCAAATCACTGACGATTTTAGTGTATCGATCGCCCGAAACGATTTCATTTAATTTCCAATCCGAGAAAGGATGGGTTCCACCGCCTGAAATACGTAATCCTTGTTCATGCGCTATGGCAATTAACTGTTTGCGTAAATCGGTTAATTCTACTCTGACTTGCGCTACATTGGCGCAAATTCCCGTACCCATTTCAACGGCAGAAGCGTGCATTTCATGTTTTAAACTTTCTTTTAAAGTCGGTTTTCCTCCTTTGATTATTTTATAAACATGGGAAACCAAATCACGGGATTCCGCATCGATGATTTGATATTCTTCCTCTACGCCAATCGTAAATTTATTTTGTGTGCTTGTATTCATGGGTTTGTTTGAATTTAGATTAAATTCATACATGCAATTTAGGCATTATTTGACTCTTTTCGAAGGTTTTTCGAATTAATAATTGGATGTTAAATTGTTCTATTCTGAAAATACCAATCAAAAAAAGCCGACTTTTTTACGAGTCGGCTTTGAATTATAAAAAATTAAAACTTCTAAAGTTTTGTTATTATTTAATGCAAGAAATGTCTCATTCCTGTAAATACCATCGGTATTTCATGTTCATTACAAGCTTCAATACTTTCTTGATCTTTTACAGAACCTCCGGGTTGAATGATGGCGGTAATTCCATTTTCAGCCGCGAAATCAACACTGTCACGGAATGGGAAAAACGCATCCGATGCCAATACCAATTCTTCGGTCTGCACACGTTTTGCTCTTTCTATCGCTTGTTGCGCTGCCCAGATTCGGTTGGTTTGTCCACCTCCAATTCCAAATGCTTGTCCATTGGTTGCAACAACTATTGCATTGGATTTCACCCATTTTACAATTTTCTGCGCAAAAATCAAATCATCCATTTGCTTTTTAGTCGGTTCCATTTCCGTTACAATTTGAAACTCATTTGAAAACTGATTATCGACACTCTGAACCAATAAACCTCCATCTGTTTTTGAATAACTCACGCGATCTGAAATGGGATGGTTAACTTTAATAATTCGTAAATTCTTTTTTACTTTGAAAACCTCCAAAGCTTTTTTTGTAAACGAAGGAGCGATCACAATTTCTAAAAATATTTTATTTAATTCTTCCGCCGTCGTTGCATTCACTTCCGCATTGAAAGCGATAATTCCACCAAAGATGGAAACGGGATCACACGCATACGCTTTTTGATACGCCTCATCTACATTTTTTCCGATAGCTACGCCACAGGGAGTGGAATGTTTTACCGCACAACACGTGATTTCTTTGAATTCAGAAACCACTTTGTACGCCAAGTCCATATCTCGAATATTGTTGAAAGAAAGTTCTTTTCCTTGCAAATATTCAAAATCCTTCATGGCGCCATTCTTGGTTTTATCGACGTAATAGGCTGCTTTTTGATGGGGATTTTCGCCGTAACGTAGATCCATCACTTTTTCATAGGATGATTCCAAGAAATGAGGGAAATCTTCATTCAATAAATAGGTTGAAATCGCAGCATCATAAGCCGAAGTTAAGTTAAAAACTTTTCCAGCTAATTGACGTCTTGTTTCCAAAAGCGTCGTTCCATTTTCTTCAATCTCTTGTTGAATTTTCGCGTAATCTTCAACTTCCGTTAAAACCGTTACATCGTTAAAATTCTTAGCCGATGAGCGCAACATGGAAGGTCCACCGATGTCAATGAATTCAATCATTTCTGCTTCGGAAAGTCCCGAATTCATTTTCGCAAAGAAAGGATATAAGTTTACAATGACAATATCAATGGGATGGATGGAATGTTCTTGCAAAGTTTTCATGTGGTTTTCGTCTGAACGACGTGCCATAATTCCACCGTGAATGGTAGGATGAAGGGTTTTCACGCGACCGTCTAAGATTTCTGGAAAACCGGTTACGACTTTTACTTCCGTTACATCGATTCCGTTGTCTTTCAAATGAATGAAAGTTCCTCCGGTCGAAAGTAAACGATATCCTTTGTTTACCAAAAATTGGGCGAATTCCAATAGATTTGACTTATCAGATACACTGATTAAAGCTTGTTTTTGCATTCTATTTTGTATTATATTGTGTGAATATTGAATTTCAACTAGTGTTTTTCAGCTTGGATTTTTTGAATCGCTTGAATGAGAATTTCTCTTTCAACTTCCGCTACTTTTCGTTGCAAATCTTCCACTTCATCTCTCAATTCCACTTCAAAATCTTTTTGAACGATGATTTCTCCTTCATCAACTCCTGCAGTGACATAATGAACGGTTGCACCACTCTGTGGATCTCCCGCTTCCAAAACAGCTTTGTGTACTTTTTCGCCATACATTCCTTTTCCACCAAATTTGGGTAACAAGGCAGGATGAATATTGATGATTTTATTTTTCCATTTTTCAGTGAATTCTTCGCTTAAAATCGATAGGAAACCGGCTAAAACAATTAAATCAATGTTTTCTCCTTCCAAATTTCCGTCCGCATCTTCCGAAAACATACTTCTTTCTTCCAAAAGAAAAGTGGGGATATCGTAATCCAATGCACGTTCAACGGCATAACAATCGCGATCGGCCATAACCATGGCGATTTCTACATTTTCCAATTGTCCACTTTGGACAGCATCGATGATGTTTTGTAGATTAGTTCCACTTCCTGAAACAAATACGGCTATTTTCATTTTTTTTAGGATAATAAGCACCTTTTTGTGTACTCCATTTAATTTTGCAAAGATAGTTTTTCTAGAAGAAGTTCACGAAACAATTCGGTGCTTCATGAGAATTCCTTGTATGTTTACGTTTTTGTTCGTTTTACCAAGAAAATTAGGACGTTTTATCTATAAGAAAAGAACTAGAAAATCATTGAAAAGAAAAATGTATGAAAAAAAATAATAAAAACAGCGGTAGAAAGAAATGGGATGCTAATTTCAATATTTACTCTTCTTTTGATAAGAAAAAGGGCAGTGTCCATCCGGCGGAATTGGCCGAAATCATCGATGAACTTCCTTTGGAGGCAGCACTGCATTCTTTTTCGAAATTGGATGAAAATACCCAAGTTAAGGTTTTCAGCTATTTGGATTCACAACTTCAACAAAAACTTATCCGCGGATTGAGTGAAGAAAAAACGGCTTTTTTATTAAACCATTTAGACAGTGACGATAGAACCCGATTTTTTGCGCAAGTTCCTTTAAGCGAGCGTGCGAAATATTTCCATTTTCTAAACAAAAAAAATAAAACTTCCACCCAAGATTTCTTGGGATATCCCAAAAACAGTGTGGCTCGAATTGTCGATACAAACTATGCGACGATCTCAAAAGACATGAGTGTGGGGGAAGCTTCGGAATATGTTCGAAAGAATTTCAAAGACACCGAAGCTGTCAATGTAATCTATGTGGTGGATAAAAACGGAAAGTTATTAGACGATATTCAAGTTCGTCGGTTGGTATTAAATTCGCCCGAGGTGAGGATTTCCGATTTGATGGATGGAGATTTTATTGCGCTGAACATCACCGATAATAAAGAAACAGCGATTGAAAAATTCATGGATTATGATCGAGTTGTGATACCGGTTGTGGACGATGAAAATTATCTAATGGGCGTTTTGACGGTGGACGACATTATGGACGTTGCGGTACAAAAAGAAACCAAAGGACTTCAAAAATTTGGAGGAGTTGAAGAATTGGATTTTCCGTATGTAAAAACCAGTTTTTTCAAACTTACTCAAAAGCGAGCCACTTGGTTGGTGATTCTTTTTGTGGGTGAAATGCTTACTGCGACTGCAATGGGATTTTTTGAAGAAGAAATCGCTGCCGCTGTTGTTTTGGCCTTGTTTGTTCCCTTGGTTATTTCAAGTGGTGGAAACAGTGGATCACAGGCCGCAACTTTAGTCATTCGTGCCTTGGCATTAAAAGAAATCAATTTAAAAGATTGGTGGTTTGTGATGCGTCGAGAAATCTTCTCAGGATTGACGTTAGGAGTTATTTTAGGAATCATAGGTTTTGTTCGAATCTCACTGTGGCATTACCTCGGATGGTATAATTACGGCGAATATTGGTATTTAATTGCATGGACAATATTATTATCGTTGGTTGGAATTGTATTGTGGGGAACTTTATCCGGTTCCATGATTCCGATTGTGTTGAAAAAATTGAAAGTAGATCCCGCGACATCATCCGCACCT
>Ga0098068_1000070_pt1 | contig 45612 bp, 75 predicted proteins | sample 26BtaG_FD_75059 | JGI IMG/M metagenome (GOLD analysis project Ga0098068, IMG submission 75059) | Marine viral communities from Cariaco Basin, Caribbean Sea - 26B_WHOI_OMZ_CsCl | ecosystem: Environmental > Aquatic > Marine > Oceanic | place: Caribbean Sea: Cariaco Basin | collected 2014-11-09 | reverse complement strand
TTATGATAACCGTACCGTTTCTGACGTTCCTGGCTGGCATGTTAGCGGAGAATCTAATCACCAAGTATCGCCCACCCAAACAAGACCGGGACTTACTCACCGCTAACCAGCGGCTTAACCTTTTCAAGTAGGAGGTAAACCATGAAAGATTTTAAAGACATTTGCCCCTCCGGCAACTACATGACACACCACCTATCAAGCGACCCATACTTCCAGGAGGCAGTTAAAGATTGGTTTACTTGCACCCATTGTGAAGGCACAGGAATTACTGACCAAGGCGATCCGTGCCGGACTTGTAACGGACAGGGACAATATTACGGGTATGAGGAGGATTAATGAATAGCATGGATTATTGGCAAGGCAGAGTAGACGCAATCAATGCAGTAATAACGTACATGTACGATAAACAAATCGAATTTGATCTCACGATAAAAGACCTTAGAACTATGGCTGTAGGAATGTATACAGAAGCCAGGGTCAGAGTTGAAATGATTGGCAGGGATAATGCCAAAGAACATGGGGAGGAAAAAAATGCCAATCAAGCTACCAGTTAAACGGCTCGGGCAATACCATAAAGATGGATTAGCCTACGATTCAGTAACAACCATTCTAGGAATAATATCTAAACCCGCCCTATACACCTATTATATAAAACAGACAGCCCAGGCCATAGTTGAGAACCCAGACTGTATCTCCAACGAAAAGGAAGTTGTTAGCGCAGTGTTCTCCAGAGTTAAGGCTACGGCTACCAGAGGCAAGCTAGTGCATTCATTGTTTGAGGTTTTAAAGGCAGGCAATCCTATACCCGATACCATTCCGACACGCTACAGGGGCTATGCAGAGGGCTTAAAGAGCTGGTGGGATACCGTAAAACCCGATGTGCTGAGTATTGAGAAGGAAGTTTACTCAAAAAAGTACGGTTACGCAGGCTCTTGTGACCTCATATGCCGGATTAATGGCATTGTTTATCTAGTGGATCTCAAAACATCTAAAGCGGTGTACCCAGAGTATCCCCTTCAGGTTGAAGCGTACAAACAGGCACTTAAAGAAATGGGTGTGGAGATCGAGAAGACAGCCATATTGTTAGTTAAAGATGACGGTTCTTATATCTTTAGTGAAGTACATGGAGATTTTAAAGCATTTCTGCACGCCCAAGCATTATGGCAGTGGCAGAATAACAAAGGAGGTAACTAATGGCTAAGTATTATAGGCGTGGAGATTACATTATCAACTTGGATAATGTTCTTTATGTAAAAAAAGATGGCGAATGTTTACATTTCAGCAACGGACATGAAGAAATATTCTTTCAAGCCGATACCCAATCGGAAGTAAACATGGAATTTAACGAAGTTGAAAAACTTTTCAAGGGAGGTAACTGATGAGTTGGGGTGAATTGATGGGAACAAAAAAGGGAGATAAACAGAATAAATATATTTATCTCCCAAAAGTAGGTGGTGAACCAGTAATACTACACATAATTGATACCGAGATTGAAACTCCCGACACCGCACCGAACACAAAGTTTGACCAATGGATAGTAAACAAAACCAAAGACCCAGAAACAGGTAGGACAGTTATTAAAGAGTTTAGGGTTGCATTCAAACTGGCTAACGGCCAGCAAGTAACCTGCACCGCCAAAGGTGTGCTGGTAGGCATGGACATATTGGGCTATACCAGAGAGCGGATACAGCAGAAAGGTGGGGTAAAGGTTAAGATCTCACACCCTGGTAGGAAAGTAAACCCTGAACGCCCTTGGATAGTTGAACCAGTAACCTCCCCTGCCCCACCAAAAGAGGAAGCAGAGATTAAAGAAGCACCGCCTCTACAGACCAGCCAGCCAAAGAGCGAAACGCCGGGGCAGCAGCCTACAATATTAGAGAAACAACCGGCGACTAAAGAAGAAATATTTGAAGACGCAGCACCTTATACGGAGGAAGGATATGTTGAAGATACAGGTTCTTGGTGACTTTATCTTACTCAAAATGGATTCGGAATATGACCAAACAGAAGGCGGCATCTACTACACACCTAGTTCCGAACGTAAGAAACAACGTACCGGAACAATAGTTAGTGTCGGTCAGCAAGTACCTACTTACCTCACCCCAGGCATGAGAGTGCCACTTGAACCTAGCACTACCAGAACCAACGGTATCAAAAGAGTAATTAAAGCCAGCGATAATCACACATACTTGCTCGTCCGAGAGTGGGCGATTACACATTGCGAAATAACAGATGACGTTGAACCGGGAAACACTACTGATAATATGGATGCTGCACAAAAGGTTGGGTTGGACAACAAAACGAATATGTAAATGTTTCGGAATACAAAACAGGTCAGCGGTATACAGAAAACTAAAAAAACTGGACGCTAAAATAACAGATAACGAGAAACTAAGACAGCTGCTGACCCCCCATAAGCGTGTGAACGTCCTTAATAGAGCCATCCAAACTGGCCTTGCCAAAGGCTATATGGAGTGGTTACTCAAAAACCCTAAACGCAGGCATGGAAGGTGGATTAAGAGATGAGAGAGATAAAATTCAGAGTGTGGGATAAACAAGAACAAAAGATAAAACATGCTGGTTTTGATATAGACCCAGAAGGCAACATTTGGTGCAACCATTGGAACTTAAGTGGCTTTTATATCCTCATGCAATACACCGGATTGAAAGACAAGAACGGGAAAGAGATTTATGAGGGGGATATAATTGTTTTGGGAGAAGAAACATACGACTTATATTACAAACAAAGTGATAAAGTTATTGTAGAGTGGGATAAAAAGGTTACTGGGTTTAGACCTTTCCAGAGTTGGCACTCTGACTACGAACCTATTGAAGATATTGAAGTCATAGGCAACATTTACGAACACCCTGAGTTGTTAAAGGAAGAAAAATGAAATTCGGGCAATTAATGGACAAAATTGAACGCAACGTAATGCAAATCCTCGTTGATTATCCTGAAGCGAGAGGCAACGACATGTTCCTAGAACAAAAATATAGACAGAAACATGAAGGGCTAGAAATAACGGATGAACAAATTCACTTCCGTGTTACTCATTGGGTGAAATCAGAATCCATTAGACGTTCCAGACAAAAAATCCAGGAACGCAAACTGCTACTGCCTTCAGAGGAGGTGCAAAGACACAGGGCAGAACAACAGGAGTTATTTAAAAACCGATATAAAAAAAACCAAAACGGTAAAGGAGGAGACAATGAAAAAAACTAAGGAAAAGAAACCCGTAAGCATACTTGCATCAAAATACGTTGTAGTTAATGTTCCGATACGAGGGGTAACACCATTAATAGTACATGCTGTATCCGCAGCAGCTTTAGAAAAAATAAGAATCAAACAAGTTAAAGAAGGAACGAAGGTAAGAGGAATAAGAGATTTTGATGCTGAATATGAATCCTGCTTTCATTATGTGCCGGGAACAAAGAAATATGGGTTTCCTGGTGTTGGCTTTAAGAAAGGAGCGGTGGAAGTTGCAACATTCTTTCCTAATATTACGAAAAAGTCGGTACTTAGTGGTATGCAAGTATTAAATGACATGGCAGAACTCAAATATAAAGAGATTATTAGAAGACAAGATGGCGTTTACCTTAATGGTCGTGGTGGACGAGTATTAGATATAAGAGTTAGGCCAATGTTTACAGAATGGTCAACAACCTTAATCGTAAAATACGATGAAGCTATTTTATCACTAGAACAGATATTCAAACTAATTGATAAAGCTGGCTTTGCTATGGGCGTGGGTGATTGGCGTCCTCAAAAGAGTGGGAATTTCGGGATGTATGAAGTAGTAAAGAAATAAAGAAACTGAGGCGTGGTTAGGCATGTCTAGGTTGGGTGGGAAGTGGTATTGGCAGAGCATGGTCCGGTTAGGCATGGTTCATATTGGTTAGGTGCGTTACGGCCAGGCTTGGCACGGAATGGTGCGTTGAGGTACGGTATGGTCGGGTAGGATTGGGTAAGGTAAGGGTAACTAAAATATACAGGCATCCTTTGAAACCAAAAAAATACGCTATAACGAGGAGGGGTCGGGAATGGTATGTTGATGTGGGGTAATGTCCGGTATGGTTTGGTGCGATCCGTTAAGGTGAGTTGTGGTGAGGTACTTAAAGGAATGTAACGGTGTTTTGGATTAAGGTACGGTAGGGTATGGATAATTAACAAAGGAGGGTTATGTGAAAAAGTATGTTCCTAGAAAGAATTACAGTATATCGCAAGAAGATGCTCAAGTTTTAGGACAAGAAATAGAGAGGTTACTAGCGAAGAACAACCACAAAATAACTCCAGAAGAGATTGTCAAAAATGCAGCAATGAAAAGATCCCCGATTCATCACCTGTTTGAATGGAACAACGATGTTGCTGCACATAAATATAGAATGAGCCAAGCAAGATATTACATTAGATCAGTAGAAGTAGTCGTTATCAAAGATGGCAATGAGGAAAAACACATAGAAGCATTTTTTAGCGTAACTCCAGCAGAAAGCAACGAGAGCTGTTATGTATCAATAGACAATGTACTTTCAGATAAGGAATACCATAAACAGATTTTACAAAATGCTATGAGAGAGGTAAGAGAATGGAAAACTAGATACAACAACTATCAGGAATTGTCAAAGATCTATATGGCTATTGACAATACAGAGAAGGTATTAGTTTAAAGGAGTAGTTATGCCCTATAGACAAATTCATTGGATTAAACTGGAAAAGCGATTACTAAATGACCCAAGATTTTTTTTAATGAGCCAAACAGCGCAGCTATATTACATCAAATTAATGCTGTTATGTGCGGAATATATGAACAAAGTACCTCGAAAGTATCCCGTTCTTATCCAGCTTTTACGAGCAAACGAAACTGAAAGTGAATTAGAGGCAATTTTTTCTGAAATTAGAGCCAATTTTCCTAAAGTGTTGGCACACAGAGACTATTACTACATTAAAGGGTTCAAGAAACTACACAATTGGGTACTCCCGGGGAACTCCCAAGGAACTCCCAAGGAGCTTGCAGATAAAGAAGAAGATAAGAAGAAGATAAGATCTAAATACATTACGCTAAAAGCGTATGACTGGCAGGACTTAGGACAACCATTTTATAAAAGAACAGGACTCCGTATGAACCAACTTCTTGTCTTAGCAAAAGGTGATACCAACCTAATTCTTTCTTGTTTGGATTGGATGTCCCGGCGGCGGCACGAATGGACGTTGGAAACCTGTATCAAGATGTGGCCTGACTTTATGAAAACCCAGCGGAAGCCGCCCCCCCGAAAAACAGAGGCCGAACTAGATGCTGAGTTTAGAGAGAAATGTTTGGAGGTAGATGAATGAGCTTATTACACACCGCTAACAATCCCCTACTCCACGATCTGCGTGCTTACGAACGAGAACAGATTGGGTTAGACGACCTGCTTACCAAATGCTACCGCTGGGCGATAGAGAACTTGCACCAGTACAAAGCCTACAAACTAAAGTACCTGGATAAAGCGTACTCAAAGAAGATACTCTGGTATCACGCTGATAACTACGGTACTTACCGCTGGCTGCGTGAGATTGAGAGTGCCTCTAACCAGGACAAGTTACTGATTACGGAAGAGGAAAGTAGCCAACTGGTGCGGAACCTGAGCGAGTTTTACACTCAGGTGAAGAAGGTAGAGGCTTGGTTAAGGGAACTTACCCCAGTAAAAGGCAAGCGGAAAGAGCAGGAAACCCCACTGGTAAACGTGCGGGATGTTATCCTTGAGGAGGGGTGATGGAAAATTCTATTACGATTGTAGGAACTGATACAGGTTTTGTTTCAAATTCAGAAGGAAAGCTGAAAAAGTGTTTTATTTCTAGTATTAATACTAAATACGAATTACACGAAAATTATTGCAATATTATTAATTTGATACAAGCTCGTTCAAAAGACAAATTAACCTATAATGATTGGGTAAAGATGGAAAATGGAATTGTAAAACGAATAAATGATCCAAAAGAATTAGCTCGTTTATCTAAAAAAGATGTATATTCTTTCATAGGATATATTACAAATGGTTAATTGAGGAGGGGTGAAATGAGTGAAACAAATGTAGAAAAAGTGGTGGAAAGGAGGCTATTATGCGTAAAAAGTTGTGTAGCGTAAAAGGTTGTAAAAAGGAAAAGAAATATAAAAATCTGTGCATAAGTCATTACCAAAAAGATTGGTATCGGAAGAAGAAAAATAAGAAACTGTCGGGAGTTATCCCCGTAACTGGTACAAAAGAAATTTGGGCTGGCGACCCTGTTTATAGCGGGGTAACTGTTGGTGCGCAACACCTAGAACCTAAGTCTGAACAATTAGTAATAGTAACTGCTATGAACCGCAGACGCTATTTAGAATTAGTTAAAATTGCAATAGATGGCTGTAAGTGGTTAGAAAATAAAGGGGTGCGGGATGAGGAACTTTGTGGATTTAACAGAATATTCAAGGAATTGTGGCGGTTGAAGGGGGAAGAATGATCGCTAACGACTATGTGTTTCTAGTCAGTTCTATATTAACTATTATAGCTATATTAGTTAGAAAGGAAATATTATGTTGAAAATTAAAGAAAATAATGAATCTCAATTAGCTTTATTTAAGATAAATTTATTAAATGAGCGCTGAAGAGGGCTAAAATGGGATGAATGAAAATTTTTTACAACGAGTATTATGTTTTAAATGGGAGTGTTTAATGAGAACAAGAGATAAAAACAAGGATTATATGAACAAGTATCGTTATGGTAAAGAGCTAAAGAAACGAATAAAAACTAAAGAGAAGTGCTTTTATTGTGAGAATCCAGTACAAACGCTGCACCATATAGACCAAAACCACAACAACAACCAAGCACGAAATTTATTGGGTATTTGCCGTAAATGCCATCTGAGCATAGATCACTTGATTGATACCGATTCTACGTTTTCTCAGCAAAAAAGTATTAGACCCCACAGAATGCCCTTAAAACGCACAGAAAGGCCCCTTACAAGTGTTACAGCCCCTTTTTCATGCACAGATACCCTAAAAAACCGTAACACACCTGTAACACTTAACTCAACTATCTATCACCCAAGGACTAAGGTAACGATTATACTGGAACATGCAACAAAGCGTACACAAGAGTTATTTAAAGCGTGGGGATACAGGCCATATAACGTACAAAAACAAATTAAGAGGAAAACTGCAATTCGATTACCAGAAACACCAACAGATAAAAGTTGGATTAAAAAAGTATATGGGGGTGGCAATTAAAAATGACCGAACGCCAAGGTGACATTATCATACTGCTACTTTTCGTTGTACTGGGTCAAACAAACCCCTGGATGTGGGGTAAGGTAATAAATCTGGTAATAGCTGGGTTGATATTGGTTGCAATGTTAACAGAACGGTTCTTTAAGAGATAAAAGCACAGATGGCTGTGGCATTTTAATGCCATGGTAAGGACGCCCGTTGCGAGGGTAAATTGCGGTGGTGCAATCTGGACGCATACAGTCGGAGCAGAGTGGGGAATCCTGCCAGCCGCTGTGCGGTAAGGAGGGTGATGAAAATAGGTGAATTTAATAAACTGACAATAAAAAAGAATAAAACTTTGGTAACTGAAAAAATTAATATTGGAAATACAGATGGTGTATTAAAAATTGCTATAACTATTCCATCAAAATATAAAGATATAGCATTAAATATTAATTATGAATTGGGGGTAAGAAAAGAAATATGGCTTAAAACAATTGATATTCAGCCAGTTAATATTTCTAGTATCTACAATTGTTTTGAATTAGCTTTACCACCTATTGAATTTATTAGATTTTTAATTGAAAATAAAGGGAAAAAATTGACAATATGGAAATTTGAGTTATATGACTATCAAAAAGAAAAGTCTGCGGCATTTAAAGATAATTACCCAACAGATTTTCCTAAAAGTCCATTAAGTAAATTATTAGTAAAAATCAACAAGGAGCGTGCGGAATGAAGAAGCCAATTAAAAAGGAATGTCCATTAGGAGGTCAGAATGAAACTAACAACAGCACTATTGATTACAATTTGGATTGCGGTAACAATAAACACATTCATGCTAGTAACCATTATCCAGAAACTTGAAACCATAAAAGTATGGGATGAGCCAGAGGAGTCTGTTGTGGATTGGTCACATAAAACTGTTACTGACCCTGCACTTGATATGTATTTACCGTATACAAAACCCGCAATGGAAGAAAAAAACCAAACAATATGGATACATAAGCCAAGTAAGGAGCGTACTCCATGAAGAAGCGGAAAGAATGTAAATGGTTAATTTATAAGCCGGAGAATCCTGCATATTTTCATACTAGTTGTGGTGATATGTTTGTGCTTGCAGGTACAAGCCTTGAACAACAAGGATTTAAGTATTGCATGTATTGTGGGAAAAAAATATCTACATATTTTAATAAGATAAAGGAGCGTACACCATGAAGAAGCCGGAAAAGAAAGCGTTAAGTGAATTTAACCATTGTTGTGAAGCTGATACTTGTGTTGAGTGCATAAAGGATGGCTACAACCAAGCCTGTGATGCTTGGGAGAAGTGGTTGCCGGACACTAAAGAAATTGAAAAGATAATTGAGCAATTTGAAGAAGATAACAAGGATTGGATAAAATGTTCTATGTTTGATATTGCAAGTAATTTAGCAAAAGCAATCTCAGAAAGGCTGGGGAGAGAAAAATGATAGCATGTTTTTGTTGTAAATATTGCTACGATTATTATTGGACAAAACGAAAAGATAGCAATGACCATAAACAGATTAAGTTTATAGCAACATCGAAAAATAGTGTCTGCGATAAAATTAAAACACACCCAAAGTGGTGTCCTATACCTAAGATGATTAAGGAGCTGTGAAGGAGGGGAGCATGAAAAAGTTTAAAGGATTAATGACATCTTTGACTTGTGAATATGCAACCCCTCAATGGTTGTATGATGAGTTAAATAAAGAATTTAATTTTCTTTTAGATGTATGTGCTAATAAAGATAATGCTAAATGCTATAAATTTTATACAGAAAAAGATGATGCGTTAAATCAATCTTGGGTAAAGCCATGTTGGATGAACCCACCTTATGGGAGAGAGATAAGAAAGTGGGTAAAAAAAGCATGGGAAGAAAGTTGGTATGTATGTTCAGGGGGTAGAGTTGTTTGCTTATTACCGGCTCGTACAGATACTAAATGGTGGCATGATTATGTTATGAAAGCGGACGAAATAAGATTTATCAAAGGTAGATTAAAGTTTAATGATAGTAAAAATTCTGCTCCTTTTCCGAGTTGCATAGTTATATTTGGGAGGAAACAATGACCAGAGAATACCCATTTTATCCAGATGAAGTGTGTGACATTTGTGGGGTTAGAGGCTGTTACGACATTATGGGGGATCTATATTGCCCGGATTGTATTGTAAGGATTTCTTACAAGGCAATGAAAGAAAATCCAACAGGAGAAAAAGAATGAGTACATGCCATAGATGCCACCGTTACTTTAGAGTCCCAGAAGGTGAGGAAGGGGATCACGGGTGTCCGTACTGTAACTTAATGCCCGAAGACACATACATGAGAGAGTCGTACCCTGCTTGGACAGATGAGGAGGAAGAAAATGATTGAAAAACTACTCTCTACAGCTATGGTTATCCTAGTAACAATAGGCTCGTTCGTTATGCTAGTGTCCTTGCTCTTGGTCTTACTCGGAATAGTTGATTGGATAAACCGGAAGAGGGAACGATGATCTCAAAAGGTATTTTACGCAAACGCCTCACACATTTGGAACAAAAAATGAGCATCTATTGGGGGAAACAAGAGGAGTTATACAGGTTCTACGCAGCGCAACGAATAGAGATACTGTACCTAATCATGCTGGAGGAAGATAATGTACTTTGAACACCCAAAAGCACGAATACTTAGGCGTAAACTCAGGGACGTGTTAGAGGATGTATTTGAAAAAGGTTTCGCCGTTGCTCTAGCGGACAGCGACGATCCAAACCCACACCGTAACTTAGCGGTGGGTAATGCAATTAACGAGATAATTAGACGATTGGAGGCTAAATGAATCCACGGGAACAGTTACAAGATTTGCTCTACAAGTATGGGTATAGCAACCTTCGTATGGAGGACGCACAGCAAAAGATTGAGGATTTAATTACTGATGAAAAGTTTATTGAAGAATATATAAAACTAATTGTTTCGGAAGAGATTTCATGAAGAGGAATAAATATAACGCAATTAAAACCATGTATAACGGGGTGCTGTATGATAGTCGCAAGGAAAGTAGGAGGGCAGCTGAGTTCGACCTTCTCCGAAGAGCGGAAGATCCCAAAGAACGGGTGATCTTTGTTGCTCGACAAGTGCCTTTTAAATTCGCTTATGGAGGAAAATATTTCGCTGATTTTCTTGTATGTTATGCGTCTGGGCCAGAAGGTATACCTACTTGGAAACTCTACGACGTTAAAGGTGGGAATGCTACTAAAACCCAGGCCTATAGGATCAAACGTAAACTTTTAAAGTTGGAGTATGGAATCGACCTGGAGGAGATATGAGAACGTGTGAACGGTGTGGAGAGATCATCTGCTCCCACAACCAGTATGAGTTAGAACGAAAAGAAGTGTGCGTAGAATGTTTCTACAAACAGGTGAAAGCATGGGATACCAAATTTAAAAAGGAGGAGGAAAATGAAAGTAATAATCGCAATAGTAAGTAGCGCCCTACTCTGCTCAGTCGCTCTGGCAGAAGAGGTTACAACACCAAGTCCATGTTCAATAGTTGAACAACAGCTGGTGGAAAAGGAACAGTATTTCGTGCAGTTACAGCAAGCATTGGAAACAACGAAACAGGAGATCCTCTACCTGAGAGGTAAGAGGGATGCGTACAAGGAATTAAACGAGACTAACTAGGGGTGCAATGCACCCAGGGGATTGAGCCACCACCTTCAAACCTATGAACAAAGGTCGGTAGCGGTTACCCAGGGAGGGGCAACCTGGGCTAGTTAGTGAAAGGAAATAAAATGTTAGAGAATGTGGTTATGATTATTGTTGTGTTACTAGCACTAATAGTTATAGCTGAAGGAAACTGATATGTGGTTTGTCCTTGGATTATTTGTAGGGTTCTACATAGGCTGGTTTGCAGCGCATGTGTTTATACACAGGAACCATTAAGGTAAGTCAGGGTCTTTTAACTTAGCAGCGATTACATCCTCGATATACACTGAGGTCATAAAGTACCCTGGCTCTGCTGTTGTCCGATACTCACCTGTAGCTGCTTTAATAGCCGTACCTGTAGCGATAGGGAAACAGCTGTTATCACGCAATACATAAACAACTGTCTTACCGCACCCACTACCTACGGTTAATGCGATTAAGGCTACGAGTAAGCTGGTCGCTATCTCCACTCTTAATCGCTTCCTTTCCTTCTTCATAAAGTTTCTTCCTTATTTGGCGTTTACGCAATATTCGTTCTCTAATAAACGCTATTATGTTACCTACCCAGCCGAATAATGTACGCAAAAATCCTAGCACTATCCCAATAGTAGATAGTATGCTCATATAACTGCTCCAATCTTAACGTTTCCAGTAACCCATGAAGCCAAGAGACGATCTCTCTTTATTTTTTTTTTGAAGTCCCAATAGTGAGAAGCTTATTAATAGCAGCAATAGCTTTCGCCCACATCTCATCGTCTTTCTTCGTAGGTGTCAGCTTAACGATACCGCTAATAACTATCTGTAATCCACCCCAGATAGCCAGTATTTCAACAATGTTACTCTTTAACCACGCTAACAAACTAGCCATAAGTTACCTCCTTTTCACTGTATTGTGCTTGGATGCCGCCTATATGTCCTGATACATTCTTTGTACGCAGGTTTAGTACAAACAGACCATTCACCGCCGTTTTCCCATGCGTACACAATAGCGATTGATATTTTGTTTGCGGTAAACCTGTCTATACACTTTTTGTAATGGGCTATTTTAGTAGCTTCATCCCTGTCACTACCAAACTCACCAATAATAATTTGCTTCCCCGGGTCAAGCTTCCTACATTGCGCTAAATTAGTATAGAACTTCTTATCACCGTAGGTATGGAAATTCCAATAATCTATTAACGGGACAATACCTAAATCAGCTAACCGTTGTCTGTAAGTTAAAGCACTTACGGATTTTAGATTCGTACCTTCTTTGTCTTTAGCACCACCAGCTAATCCTCCCAGAGTTACCTTGATATTAGGATCAACAATTTTCAATCTATTTCTGAACTCAGTAAAAATATTAAAGTATCTATCCGGGTCTAAATAGTTACTTGGATAGTCAGCCCACGGTGGCACCATTAAATTAGGCTCGTTCCAACATTCGTATATAACCCCGTCACTACGGAGGAACTTAGCATAGTGTTCAGCAACAACCGGCGTGTTCTCAGCATTGTTTCTATCGGCAATAAGTAACACTACCCAGACACCTCTGCTCCTATACCACCGGACTCTATTAACTGTTCGATTAAAGTTATCCAGAGTAGCACCTGCTAGCCTAACAAACTGTGGCTTTATTGTCTTAAACGCTTCTACATGGTTTTCATTTGTGGAAATCACATATCCTAGAAGAGGTGGGACTGTTCCGTCACCGTCTTCATTATCATCATCGTCACCGCAACGCAGGAAACCACGCATGTGAGTGCAACAAGCTTTCTTGAGAAGGTATTGACGCCGGCAATGGATCTTATGGATAGCTTCTTTCCAATTCATGTATCACCTCTTTCAGGCATTTGCTACATACCCAGTAAGTGCCAACCAACATTTCGGAAGGTTTCTTTAAATAATCACGTAGCTGTACTTCAATGTTTTCTTTTGTCCATTCACCGCAACGAGAACATAGTTTAGTATTCATATTTTAAAGGCGGAGGTGCAGGCTATAAAACCCCGTGTCTTAACAAACACGATCATCGTAGCCGGAGCTACATTGATGCCGTATCACCTATTTGATAGGCTATTATTTTATATGTTGGATTTGCCTACGTTCCTCCGCCAATAGCTTGGTATCCTGCTTGAGCAAAGAACTCATTTAAGAGCACTTGATAGTCACCCATATCGTTGCGTAACTTCTCCATATCACTGTTCACCCTCTCCATATCTTTACGCAAGATTGTACCCTCTATAGCAATGTTTTTCATTGTGTGTAAAAGATCGTTATCTATCATTTGAATAACTTTATAAGCCCATATATAACCGCTATCGTTCCAGGTACGCCCAGGGCAAGAGCAATCATTCTGTGTGTGTGTCCCTTAGCCTCTTTCATACACCCATTCTTCCTGTCCATTAACTTCTCTAACTGGGTACGTACAAACCCCCACTGTTCTGAGGATCGAGAATCGTGTGCGTCCCATCGTTCCGTCATCTGCGTCTCTAACCTAATTATGCGTGATATCGTCTGGTCGCTCATATGCCCTCATCATCTTCATTATAGTGCGTAACTCAGCCTGTATCTCCTTCATCTCAACTACGTCCTCTGATATCTGTTCGAGCTTACGGTCAATCTTATCTTCACGCCTAACCACACCACGATTAACACTCTCGTTAGTGTAGGCTGTATAAGCGTAAGAGCCTATGATTAAGGTAGTTACTAAGCCCCAAAGTATGTTTTTCATTGTGCTCCTATAAAAAGTGTAAAGTCCCTCTTGACTTTGTGTTGTCTTTATAATATACTTAACCCATGAAAACAAAAGAACAAGAAAAACGAGATCAATATAAATACAATCGAAAATTAAAACAAACTATCTTTAATCATTATGGTCATAAATGCCAATGTTGCAATGAAACTCGCTACGAATTCCTAGTAATAGATCATATTAATAAAGATAAAAAGATCCCTAGAAAATCTGGTAAAGTTTGGTATATCTGGATTATTAAAAATAAATTCCCCAATAATCTTAGGATTCTTTGTCATAACTGTAATATGGCTTTAGCTTTTTTTGGTTATTGCCCTCACGAAAAAGAAGCTTATGCTCTTTTAACTTAAACATTACATTCTCGTATAATCACGCTCGCTTGTTTTTCGCAAATATGCGAAGGAGGTAACTATGAAATGGAAACTTTTTCTCCAGATCGTTCTCCTTATTGTCGTTCTTACTCTATGTGCTCGCTTTATAACCAAAAAACGTTATCCTCGTTATGTCGGCTCGGCGCATCAAGAAAGCCCTGCGAAAACAACTAGAATCCGTTTACATCCTGTAGAAGAATCAGAATAAACCATTCAATAAATGGAGGTACACATGAATATGAGAGCAATTACTCACGTTGTATTGTTTGTTGTTTTTCATGGGTTTCTATTGCTTACCTTCATTGTTGCCGCAGACAATTTTCTTGAGTTAGTCAGTCAAGGGCCATTTGCAATTAAATACTTTGTAAAACTCATTCCTCTCTTGGCCATCGTTATCTTAGCAAAATACATCTATACTAAAATAACGCCATTAAACAAAAGCAAATTGTTTTTCCTCATGAATAAATGAGATCTTTAAGTTCCTTCGGGATAGAACTCTTCTTGTCTAGCCTCTTAAGATATTCAAATTTTTCTTCTGTTGTTTCACGCTTATTTAATTCATTTAATAGTTTTATTTGATATGCAGGATTCCTAGATTCAGATCTAGTCTTTGTTATTATCTTTCTTATATGTTTTTCTTTCTCTATATCATTTAATTCTTGGTAGCCAGGAAGACTAATTAATGATTCCAATCTCTTTTTCATAAGCTGCCCTTCTACCAAGGTCATTCTGTTTCTTTCTTCTGAAGACAATGGTAGACCTTTATACTTTTTCCCTATTTTTGTTGGGAAAATATCTAATCGCCTCAATTCTTCATCTACGCTACTTATTTCATCCTTTGATATTCTAAAAGGAATAGCTGGCGTTCTCCGTTCAACCTTCTCTCCAAACACATCCATCTTAGGCTCAACCGTTTCTGATAAGAATGGCAATCGTGCTTTAATGGTTTCAGGAACAGTGGTTGTTTCTCTAATGTAAGGATCTTTTAAGTTACCAATATAATTCAATAAGCCAGGAGTAAACATGCCTGAAATAATCTTTCTCCCCCAAGAAGCTCCATACATTTCAGGATTAGACATTGCTCTAACTAAGTTAGTGAGTCCTTGCAAATAGGTTTTATTAGTTAATGTCTTACTCAGTCCACTCAAAGAATCCATGACTTTTTCTGCTGGCATTTCCTTTTCAGAGTTAGAATATCTATCAATTAAATTCGCTACCATAGCAAAAGAACTGCCTATTGGTTCAATCCGTTCCAAAGGTATCCAATGATCAAAAAGCTTTATAGAATTTGGTTGTTTTCCCTCTCTGTAAAACATTTCCCTTTCCCCCTTGTTAGAAGGAATATCACCAGTAACATTGCCTCTAAAATATTGAAACCCAATCCAAGTAGCCGCAACTGAACTTGCACCTAAAAGCCCCACCCTCTGCGCTAGTTGTTCTTGTGTTGCTGCTTTACCAAGAAAAGCTGCACCAAGAATAGTTCTCTCTATTCCAGCATTAATAATATCGGCAGGAGTTTTAACAAAGGGAATAAGCCATCTTAACCCAGGAATGTTCTTGCGTAATTTAAGTAAAGATTTTGCTATCTTTCCTGGTTGATTTTGGAAAGTTCTATATAGTTGTTCAGTTTTAATTTTCCCTAATCCAGTTAATCCTTTTTCGCCAAACTTGCGTATGCCTACTCCTTTTCTATATGCTTGAGCAAACTTTTCCATTCGACCTATCATACCCTTGCCTATATCATCTTCTAGTTGCAGCAAGCTAGTAGGCAACAATTTCTTCCATCCCCTACGAGCGACCATTTCTTCAAACTTAGATCCAGCAACTTTAGGTACTTTACCCTTATGAAACAAACCCTTTATCATTGCTGGGATTTCACCAAAGAATACTTTTCGTTTTCCAGTTAAAGGAACCTTGCCTATACGTTTAACCCCTAACTTGCCTAAACCAGTTAATCCTAAATCTGCTACTGCTTGAGTAAATTTTTCTGGTATCTTCGCTAAAGCAAACAGGGCGTTACTTCCTGTATTAACCATGTGAGTTCTAGGATCGGAAAGGATACTATTTAACCAAACAAAATATGCGTTATCAATCATTGTAGGATTAAAGTCTTTAGACAATACTGTTTTCTTAAAGTCACTTAATCCCTTTATTAATGTTTTTTTAGCTTCTTTAGAAATTATAGGATCAGTTTTAATGTTTTTCATCTTAGCCAAGATCATCTCAGATATTACTCGTTGTTCTTTTATTGGAATTTTAAATTGCTCTAAAGCTCCACCAACTTCAAACGCTGCTCTGGAAATCTCTCTAGTTTGTTTGTGCGCCAAATAATCCTTCATTGACCTACCCAAATCACCTAAGTCTGTCATTAACAAATTACGTATAGCCTTATCTTCTCCCTGACGTACCTTTAATACTTCTGCCCTTAATTGACCTTCTGGCATTTGGAATAGCCGCTTTAAGACAGGTGTGTTTTCTAATCTACTTGCTAAACTTATAGTCTCTTTATGTGAAATAGATTTGTGTGCAGCTAAAGCAGGTTTTGCAGTAACTAATTCTTTTATTCCGTGCTGAACTTCTGGTTCATATTTCGTGAGATTAATATTCCCAATCTTAGGTAATTGTTCATCTGGAACAGGAACCTTTATTTTGGCAGCAATCTTCTCTTCTGGAACCACTGCCTGTATAGCAGGGGCAATGCCTTTTGCTGTAGGCGTAGGTTTTAATAACCCTGCTTCTCTCATTACTTCTCTGGCAGCACTAGCAGGGTGTAAAGGTACTTGCTCGGCTAATAGTCCTCTTGTAAACGTAGGAACAGTCTTAGCCAAGAATCTTCTTCCCCCAGGCGTGCTGGCTAACTTCCGCATTGCAGCCCCTCCTCCTTTAGTTAGGGCATACTCCCCTAGCCAAGTAGAAGGCTTAGTTGTTAAGCCAGCTGTTTCACCAGCCATTCTTGCAGCAAACATAGCAGGCCATGAGGTACTTTCTTCTAAGCCAAATCCACTTACTGCTATATCTCCAAAATCCCCTCCTCTAACCTTTTCTATTGTTTCTAAATCTTTAGGTGCACCAGCTAAAGCCCATTTAACCGCTTCCTCCCCTTCCCTGAAATAGTTCTTAGCAACAACCTTTTCTTCTGGGGTAAGCACCTGTTTCTTGCGAAACCTATTAAGGAAATCTAAGGGGGCTACATCTAAAACAGTACGGGCAATAGCCCCGCCTATAGATGCTTGCTTAGGGGCTGGTTGCTCAAAAAGATCAGGGATAACCATGGATTGTTGCGGAGGAGTTGCTTGATCGTACAAATTTGGAGAAACTAATGATTCTGGTTTAGCTGTAGTATCTTCATCAAATAAGTCAACTATAACATAATTATCTTTTGGCATAAATTATAACAACCTTTTTCTATTTAAAGCATCAATGATTTCATTTCTATCTTTCTTGTACGCATCCATGTTCTGTTGAATCATCCTTTCTTGTTCTGCTGTATAACCAGCTTTTAATTCTTTCTTTATTTCTTTTTCTGGCGTTTCCAATCCCCAAGCTTCTCTAACTGCTTGCTTCACAAGATCCTTCTCTTCTTTCTTTTGTTCTTTCTGTGTTATTTTTTCTGGCTTCATCCAGCTTGGCATATTCGCTGATTTCCCAGTAAGCTCCTTAATCTTATCCCTGTTTTCTTCCCATGCCCTCCTAGCTGCTCCCTTAAACTCTTCCATCTGATCAGCTGGATACTTACCCTGTGGTATAGCAGTTCTTCTAGCTTGGTACGCTTCCCGTAAATTCTCTATATCCTGCCAATAGGGTTGCGTAGCACCATACCTTGCTGTAGTTGCATCTCTCTTTCGTGCCAATGCTTCATTTGCTAAAGATTTAGATTGAAGATTCTCTATCTGCGCTTGCGTTTTATCACTAGCCAAAGTATCCTGGGGAGCTACCTTAAAAGAAGGTCTGCCTGCTTCGTCATATTCAATGCCTATATCATATTCACCCGTACCAGCTAGATTAGCCATTTCTTTGAACATGAACTTATTCTCTTCTTCTTTCTTTTTCTTTGCTGTAACTCTGGCAAATGAACCTAGCGCACTCTGCCAAGGATCAGGTTGCGCTTCTCTCATATACCCTAAATTAAAGTATTTACCCATGCCAGATATGGGAGTAGGTTGCTGACCGAAATCACTGAACCCACCTGCTATATCACCCAGCAGATTTAATATAGGGTGTTCTTGCTGGAACCTATCTCCAATGCCAAGAATATCACTTAAAGTTGCCATTCAAAACCTCCTAAAATGATTGCGGCCAAGGACTACCACCAGGTAAATATTGATCTATTGCACCAAACCCACCAAAAGCTCTGCCACCACCATAATTCTTTTTCCAATCTAAATAAGGATTACCAGTATCCGGTAAGTCAAACTGGCTGCCCCCCCCTCCTCCTCCGCCAAATATGTCACCAAAACCAGGGACAAATTTATCAAAAATGCGACCACCAAAATCAAATATTCTATCCATAAAACTGGATTTCTTCGCTTGTTCTGCGTAATCTCTACCATATTGAAGCTCTAGGTTTCTCCAATAATCCCGATTTTCCAATTCAAACCTGTTCCATTGATCTTGTAAATCCATCCCGTATCTAGTTGTATCAGCTTGATACTTCTGCATCTGTTGTTGCTGTAACAATCTATCCCAAGCACCCTGCTCACCAATCTGACCGAGGTACTTTTGAATATCTCTTCCGTATACATCAACACCAATCCCCTGCTGTCTGAGCAAGGTATCCATCATCGTCTTATCCCAATCTAAACCCATACGTTGCGCTAATTCAAATGCCTCCATTTCTCTGCCCTTGCCTCGTTCCCAGATATCGCCTCCAAGCTGCATCCCGAACTGACCAGCACCCATAGCCTGCCCCGTTAATCCTGCCTGTGCTCCTATCCCATACTGTTCCTGCCCTGCTATATCCCCAAACACCCCTCTCTTAGCAGCAAACACATCTCTTGGGTATTGGTAGAGGTACTTGGAAAACTCCTGGTTATACATATCATCGTATTTCTCTTGTAACTTCGTCCATTGTTTAGCTGACGGGGTACTCCCCATCATGCCATGTGCAGCACTAATAGCTTTCCATTTACTTTCAGATTCAGCACGTTCATCTTCTATCTGTCTTTTATATGGATCTAAAATACGTCCAATAGTAGCTTCCTGGGCTGCTGACGGTATTAAATCAGCTAAACTCGTCAATTCAGTTTCCCTTGTCCCTGTCCTACTAACGAAATCATCTATCATCTGCTGAGTAGCTTGATACCCTACATCAGCCCTGCCACCAAACAAATCAGCATAATCCAATGCTCTCTGCATCATAGGACTCTCTTCAGCCAATATCTGTTCCATCATTGTCCCAGCTTGAGCTTGACTGAAATCACGTTGAGCCATTAAATCCTGCATCATTATAATACTCCAAGGATCTGAATAAGTAGGTTCGGTGATATCAAGAAACTGTGGATCTATTGTTCCTGGAGCACTAGGAGCAGTTACCCCCGTTGTCCCCTCACCTTCACCTTCTTCACCGCTAATGGTTACACCACCGCCAGGAGAAGGTGCTGGTGTAGTATCTCCACCACCTGTGTATATCCAGATAGATTCTCCAGTATAACGATCTGGCCCAAAGAAATTCCACCCTGGTTCGTTTGGACGGTACTTACTTCGCAGTTTATCGCCTACCTTAGCCATTCTAAGCCTCCTTATTCTAACGCTTCTATACGAGCCTCTAACTCTTCTAATTTAGCTTGTGCATCTTCAGCCCAAATTGCTGTTCCTATAGCAATCCGGCAAATATCTTTACCGTAAAGATCAATTTCAATCTCTTGGATTGTCTTATCAGGATATTCAGTTTGCAACTCAATAAGTTTTCCTTTTTTAGTTTCCAGTTCATCTATCACTTCCTGGTTCTTATCAGGTTTATTTTTTTCTTTATTTATATTCCCTTCTAAATGTTCAAGTTCATTCTTACCACTTATCCCATCATACGGTTTAGCAGGTTTCTTAGCATCTTCTAATGCCCAATCAAGGTAATCCGAGGCTGTAGCATCTTTAGCTTTCTTACCTTTCTTTTCCATGTGCTTATCAATCTTAGGAGAGAACGTTGTCCATGAATTATCTGCATATCCGTTACCATTAGATGCAAAATAAAACTCTAACGAATTACTAGGATCATTAAATTCAAACCGTATGTTATTATTAGGATCATCGGCCATCAACAACGTTAAATCAGTGTCATCACTGCCAATCCTTTGAAAATAAATAACAGAAACATCATTGTCAGAATTATGAAACTCTATACCTTGGGTGTCTACCCCTGCACCAGTATAAATCAACGCACCATCTGAATCAAAATAAGTTGTTGCATTGTGCATAACAATATTGCCAGAACTACTAGGATCTATAGTAATATCTCCACTAGAACCGTCAGCAATGAGTATGCTTCCAGAATTTGTGCCAGCATTGGTATTAAGAGTCAAATCACCAGTACCTTCAGTCGTCAGCGTTACATCTGTATCTAAATCCCCAATAGCAACCGTATCAGCAAATAAATTCACATCACCAGTACCATTAGGGGTTAAATCCAAATCACCATTAGCGGTTGTTACTATATCGTTACTCCCTACATCCATAGTCAATGCACCGGTCATTGTACCGCCTGTTTCATCTAGCTTGGTTGTACTAGCCGTAGATACAGCATTGAAATCTGCGGTAATAGCATCCGCATCTGCCACAGCACCGTTAGTGTATGTGTTCTGAACAGAGTAATCACTAGCATAAACCTGTGCCGCTAATATTGTTCCACATAGGACTAAAACCAATTTCTTCATCTTCTCCTCCCTATTGATCCCCGTAATATTCACTACGTCTAATACCTTGTAAATAAACTATAAACCCATAGAATTTAAAGTATTCATCCAAATCATCATTCCCGAACCTGAACTGTATACCCCAACATTCTTTATCAATCTCTCTGCGTAACTTAACATCATCTTCAGAACCCCATACGTCTGTACCCCACACCATTGTTCCCCATAAATTAGAAGCTGGGGTAAGGTCTAAAGTTCCAGAAGTCCAAGTGCTCCCTGAATCAAGACGGTAATAATCATCTAGTTCCCACGCACCACTGCCTTCTGCATAAACGTATTCGTAACGTATGTGCTTCATCCACGCTAAATCAAACGTAAACCGTTTAGTGTCAAAAGTAGCGTCTATCGCTGCACTGTTATCATTAGTGCCAGTATACATTCTAAATACAGTTGAATTGTAATCAGAAGAATAAATAAACTGTTCTAAAGTTGTAGGGTCTGTAACAGTTGTCATTTGCCCTGGAACTAACCCAGTCCAATCACCTAACCAAGCATCCAACAAATAGTCATAAGCTAGAATAACATTGTTCTGAGTAGCACTACCGTCACTAACACCCAACAAGTAATGGTCGTAATCTTTGAATACCACACTAACAGAATCGTCTAGGCGAGCAGGGTTAATAGCGTTAATATCAGTGTCTATCCGGTCAGATATTTGCGACACACTTGTGCCCTCTAACTTGTACACACCATCATAGGCAAGAAACAGAATCATGTTATCTATGTTCTGAATACTCTTGTTACTTATACACCCTACATTTGAATTGAGTTTTGATACTACCCAATTAGTGTCTGTAGGGTCTGAAGCATCCAAAACATAAATTGACCGTTTCTTGAATATAACCAGATAGTTATTGATTGTAGTACCACTGTACTTCAACTCAGCTAATCCAGTAATCTCATCACCGTCATTAAAATCTATCTGAATTGTCCCGCCACTTGTAAAATCATCTGCCTCTAAAACGTCTGTATAAGATAGTCTGTTAGGAAAATCATCATTGCCGGCAGCCCATAATCTGTTGCGGTGTACTATCTGGATAGCATTAGCTTCAGCTGTAGGAAGTTCTGTGGTCGTAGCAGAGGAACCATCCCAGTATACAGGGGTAGCTCCATCATCCATAGCAATCGCTACTGTATCCCCATTGGTAAGCACAAAGGTGGTAAATGTAACATTATCACAGGTGAAACTAGTATTTATCGTATCCCATGTACCGTCTAACCCATCCATCTTGTAAAGATAGTTATCGTCTGAAGCGCACATGAAATAACGGTTGCCATCAGGAAGAGCAAAATCATGGAACCCTACTACATCTCCGGTAACAGCAACAGAATTAAGAACTGTTGCCATGCCGGGACGGGTGAGAATACTCCCTTCATCAAAATAAACATTCTGTGCAGAGGCAAGCTCCCGATCATCAATCATCATTGGATTGAGAGCTTTATTAACACCTTTAGTTAGGCCAAAATACTTCTGTGCTTTAAGATTGTCCTGCGCTAGAGCTACCCTACACGTCAGCAGAACGGCGAGTAGTAGTATAAGTTTTTTCCAATTCAGTCCACGCATGTAACCTCGACTTTTCTTTGCCACGCCATTTGACACGGCTATTAAATAATTTAGCGTCATGTAAACTCATCATATAATCCGCTTTAGCATCTGCCATTTCAGCTATCCCTTTCTGATGCTGAGTGAATTTCCAATAAACATAATTCATGATAATCGGATGAAATACTTTCTGGAACGGTAACTGCTCGTTATTGTTGTTTACTCTCAAAAACTTACAGTAATATTTAAGATTAATAATATATTCATCGTCAGGCGCAGGGTAAAGCAACACTCTCCTGCAAGGAGCAGGATCTATCTCATATGCGCTCGTACTAGCACTCATACCAGTTTTATGAACGGTAAGGGATGTGCCACTGGCTACCGCTGTAATCCGATACTCAATGTCATTAGCATCAACAATAAGAACCCTTCCCACCATCGTAGAATCCCAAGCTGTACCACTTCCCGTAACAGTTGCACCAGAATTAGTAATAGTCCCAGTAGAATAATATGCAGAATCAGTCCATTCTGTCTCAATAAATTTCTGAGGTTCATCGCTATTAAACTCTCCCTTGTTATACCAAATATCCCAAACTTGAGAATCCTTCTCTAACGGTTCCTCATATCTGAACATAGCTTTAGTAGCAATGTAATCGTACGGTAAATCATACTCGTCTTGGTATAACTCAAAGGTCAGGCCAGCTGTTGTTGTTCCCGTAAACGCTAAATCTAATGTAAGCTCAGTTGTAGATACAAATGCTGATATGCGGTATATATCATCCACACCAGTTACCTTAATCTTCCTACCCACCATAGCAGAGGTAAATGTAGTTCCACTGCCAGTAAGAGTGGTAGAACCGTCTGTTACAGTGACAGTACCAGTTTCATAAGGGGCAATAGTACGGAAACGATACTCTCTTACTTGACTCTCAAACAAGTGCCGGCACATATCCTCAACCGCACTGTTCACCCATAAGCGAACACTGTTACGCCCGTCTGTAGTGTCTTTAGCACCACTACGTCTAAATGCTTCTTGATAAACTTCCAGAAGATTCACATTAAACCTCCATTATAAAGGCACTGCTTCAACAGATAGTTTCTTTCCTTTACGCCAATCGTTAAAATCTTCGTTTAATTTCTTGCCACCACCACGATAAATGAACTTCTTTATCTTCTTGTTGCCAGCCTCAGAATTAGCGTTCTGGCTGGTATATATCCCTTCAGCTGTATCAGAGAAGATACATTTGGTTATCTTGCCACTCTTGTTCTTCTTGATATACACATAGTCTTTCGGGGTAAGCTCGTTCTCGATAATGTAGGTAGCTACGTCATTAGTGCCGTAGATCGTATCCCTGAGAATAATGCCGTACTCACTCTTACCGTTAGCATGTTTAATCTGCCAAATTTCGCCGAGATAATCTGCACCAAACGCATGTAAACACACAATGAATATCGCACCTACTGTAACAAGCAATAACACTACTTCATCCATTCTTAATCTCATTATCTACCTGCCTCGTAAAGTTCACTTACTTGTGCCGATGATAATCCACGACTATAGAATCGTACATCATCTATCGTGCCATCAAAATAAGCATTATATCCTGCGTTTCGGTATCCAAAAATAACATCAGAAGAATTATCCAAATCATCAGCAGATGCACCTAATCCATCTGCACTGCCATCTATATACAAATACACATTAGAACCCACTCTCGTTGCAACTACATGATGCCATGTATTCAACGATATAGTACCCGTACTAGTAGCATCACTAACCGCATCTACTCTCCATGTTAATGTGCCAACTTCATTTCCATTTACTTGCAAAGCATATTCATTCGCATTTTCCGGGTCGCCTTTACAGAGAATCGTCTTATGCTGACTAGCCGCCGCATTAGTATCCAGATTTATCCATGCAGATACAGCAAACTCTCCCGTACTGAAATCTAAACTATCGGCATCACTTACCGTAATGTATTGACTTGACCCATCTAAGTCTATTCCTTCCTTGATTTGCGCTGGAACTGTACTTGGAGAACCAGTAGTGGTACCGTTATTGCCTTCATTTGACTTATCATATACCGTAGTTCCGTTGACATCATTGGCATCCATAGGCAAACCCAATACTAAGTCTACACGGGAAGCTGCACTTATTTCTACAATCCTATCAGCACTTAGAGCAGCTACTTCATCAGCCGTTAACAATCTATCCCATACTTTAAGATAATACCAATTACCCCTACCAGCCCAAGAACCATTACCGCCAGCACCAAACAGTTGAGTTACCGCTCCCTGTGCCCAGGCAGTCGTATCTTGATTAAGTATCTGCGTACCGTTCATGTAAAAATCTGTTCTATCAGTAGTTGCAGAACTTACAACAACAAATATGGTTGTTTCGTTAGCCGCCCACTCACCTTCAAATGAAGCAGTAGCAATAGACTCTATTAACGTACCGCCTAAAGTTACGTCTAAGTTATTATCGCTAGGTCTTTTTAAGCTATATTCAGTTCCACTACTATCAAACACTGGTCTATTATTGCCATCATCAGCTGCAAAATTAGGTCTGTATTTAACAGCAATAGATATTTCCGCCCCTCCACCAATAGGGTCAGTACCAGGAGAGTAAGAGATATGGTTTGCTGCTCCACCGCCAGTGTATTGCACATACCCGTCAGAACCTTCTACAAACACCATTACTCCTGTTTCAGTACCATTTAAATCACTACCGCCGGTATCGTAAACCGTATCTGTAGCGTTATTGTTGCCGAAACTCCACTCCAACGTCATTCCCTCACGGCTGACAGCATCATTTTCTACTATCCTATCAGCACTTAAATCCGCTATTTCAGCAGCCGTAAGTAACCGTTGCCACACTTTAAAATCATGCATTTCCCCATCGAAACAACTTCCTCCAATATAACTGGAACCAATGTAAATTGTCGCTGGATCATCCGGTGTCCATGCAGTAGCTTCTGAATTTTGTATCTGTTCTCCATTTAACCAAATATTGTTGTCCCCTGTAGTCCCAGAATAAATAAGCACATTCTTCTCGTCTGCTAACCAATAATCTTCATAAGTAGCAAGTGCTACTGTGGTTAATACAGTATTGCCTATCATAGCAACCAATGAATTACTTTGTGCTCCTGCCTGTTTAAATATCCCGTATCTAGTGTTTGCATCTGCCCCATCCGAAAGCACATAATATGAACCATCATTAGCGGCAAAATCAGGAGTAAATACATACATAATGCTACAATTAGCAGTGTTATATACTCCCGTACCTGTGCCAGAAAAATGATTATTATTCGAGCCAGGAAAATCTACCCCCGTAACAGCAAATGTAAGCGTACCTGTTTCCGTCTGGTTTAAGTCGGATCCCCCAGTATCGTACACCGTATCCGTACCGTTGTTGTTACCGAAATCCAACTCTAAATTTAAATCAGCACGGCTAACAGGATCACTCTCAATTATCCGTGCTTCGTTATTAAAAGAAATGCAACAAATCGTTAATAACGTAATGCTTATTAAAGTTTTCTTTAGCATAGAATCTCCCTATTCTAAATGTGCTTCTATTTTGACATCTATAATCTTTACGTCTGTATCTACATTCGTGTTGTTAACATCAAAACTCATTGAATACGCAAAATCAGCCAAAGTAACATCTCCCGTTAATATGGTTTCACTTGCATATCCACTTCCTCCATTTCCTATATTTGCTTCAGAAGCATCTGACGTTACAGTACCATCGTGGTCAGCACGATAAAGATCAAAATCAAAATCATCACCATTATCAGCTGTATAATAATATACGGTTATTTGGTCTAAAACTACCGTACCACCAAACATTTGATACGGAACACCTAGTGGAGCGTAAATCGTATCATTAACAGTGTCTGGATATATCATGTTTGCACTACCTTGTTCAATCGGCTGTCCTGTGATGAATAAAAAATCTGCAAATCCTAAATGCCACACAAATGTTGCATCCGATACTTCTCCGCTTGCATGTCCAGCACCACCTACTTGTACTGCAAGAACAGGTGTGCAAACCAATGTTAAACCAAGCACCAAAGCTATTAAATTACGCATATAAACCTCCTAGTTATCTGATCTGGATAATTCATACCATTCCGTATCGGTAAGGTCGTAATACAGCTGTATCGTATCCCCTAACCCAAGCGTGAAATCAATACCGCCACTAAGTTGTAAATCACTATTTGCAAGATTGCTCTCATCCTGCAAAGTAACAGTATTGGTGTCATTAGTGCCGATAATCATTACTATCTGCCCGTCCCTAGCACCTGCCTCCAACGTAGGCGTACCAGTAAGCGTGGTTGCAGCACCAGAACCATATACCCTGATAGAAACGCTATCGGTAGTAATTGCTGTACCTGCTGCCATGCTATATGTCACAGGAGCAGCCCAGAACGCTCCATGTAACTGCACACCATCGTCCGTAACAGAACCGTCACCATCGGCATCAGCAATTACATCAAATACAGGGAATCCATCTACCGCAAAAGAATATCCTACATCATCACCACTTGAAGCAGTGGTAGTTGACGGTACGTCCATTGAGATAGAGTAACTATCGTCAGGCATGTCAATCTTACCAGCTAATAGATTATTAATACTTACACCACTTCCGGCAACAGCTGATATGTTTAAATCACCTACACCAGTCGTAATGTATGCGTTTGTGTCATCGTGATAACTTTCTATGTAATCAGGGTCAGAGCCAATTGTCTTACCGGGGCAATAAACATATACAGAACCATCATCTCCATTACCGCCAGTATCGTTGTTTCCAGGCTGTAACACTACATTACCGCCATCACCGCCTACCGTTTCCAATAGGTTAGCGTCACCGCCTTGTAGAACCAATGTGCCACCATCATCATTAGTTGTATCAGAAGCATCCTGATAGGCAGTTTGTGCAACCAATGTCATATTACTAGTTGCTTGATCTCCCGACCTAGTACCTTGTGAAACACTTGGAGCTGAAGCACTCGCTGACCAAGAAACAGTAGAATTATTTAAGATTAAAACACTATCAATTGTTGTATTAACCCCTGATCTACCAAGAGTTAACGCTGTTTGTGTCGCTGTACCAACATTCAAAGCTGTAGCTGTAACTGTATCAATAGTTCCGTCAACTAGAACATTACCATCAAAACGACAACTGCCATCATCTACCCACATAGCATAAGCGTTAGTAAGCGTCATATTAGCACCAGCTGCCGGAGCGTTATCAATATAAACCGTAGCCGCATCTGTTATCGTTAATGCACCACCTGCATCACCAATGTAGGTTGGACGTAAGAACTCTATTTCACGTTGCGTGGCTAACGGCCCAGCACCAGACGCCCATGTCTTATTAGCGGAAAAATCAAAAGTAACTCCAGTTACTTCTGTAGCCGCTGTTAAAGCCGTATGTGCGCCTCCTGTAACGCTAAATGCTATTGGTGTACCAGTACCAGCTCCTTGAGCTATAATCAATCCACCTAAATAATCAAAATATGCAACCTCTGTTGTAAGCCCATCAGGATATAAACTCAATATCTTATCACCTGCTGTTGTTAAACTAGTTTCATTTCCAATTTGTACTCCAGCCACTCCACCGCCATCCGCTACATTACCCTCTACAGAAAGAGCACCAGCGGAAACAGTCTGAAGTATATTTGATTTAAAACTATCAGTTATCCCGGACAATGTTACTACCCCCCCATTAGGGTCAAACGTAATGTCACCTGCGCCTGTTGTAATTACACCATTAGTTTGATTGTGAGTAAAAGCAAGCCAATCTGCTACAGTCGCCTGATCTGATGATTGGATAAATAAAGTCGGATTTGTAGATTGTGTATGTGCGAAATTTGTACTCTGATCCCCTGCTTCACAAATTGTTAAATGTCTACTAGCAGTGGCTAACGTTAAAAACAGCGAATCTACCGTCTGTGCTGTATTAAACGCAAAACTACTATCGTCACTATCGCCACATGCGAGAAGTACATCATCTGGAATATTTACGATACTGTTATTTGTGTCAACAATCAATATGTCACCAGCATCACCGTTCTGACGAATAAGTAATGCTTCATCAGCATCTACATCAACGGTTAAAGCCGCTTCTAAGTTTTGGGCTAAGGAGATTGTGGTCGTACCATCAACAACGAGATCGCCATTCAAACTTACATCACCTTCTCTGGTGAGGCTAATACCAGTGTCTCCATATCCACCACCAATTTCAACACTGTCAGCAGTAACGCCATTATCTGTCTGAATACCGCCATCCCCGTCAATGTCGCAGCCGGTCTGTCCGTACCCACCGCCTACTTTAAGGTAGTTGAAACGTTTCGCCTGCTCCCATCCAGCTTCCCAACAGAAAGCAGAACCACTGATTAGTACAATCCCCGTTACGATAGCCAAAACCTTCTTCATCTAACCCTCCTTAATTAACTCTTGTTCGTATGTTCATACCAATTCAATTCTATTACATGGTAATTATCGTTATTGTCTAAACTAGTGGCTCTAAACGCATATTGCTGATTTTGTTCTAATAGAAACTCATATCTCCCTGATGCCGCTCCTCCAGCCTGACCTATACCCAAAAAACCGCCAGAAGAGCCTATAATAACTGAAGCTATTACTGTCCCGGTTATATTAGCACCAGCCGCTTGTGCTTCATTAAACGTAGTAACATTATTAGATACAGGAGCGGCTTGAACAGAAGTAACTTCACTTAAAGTATTGCTATTCCTGTCTCTATTATAGGGCGTTATTTGCGTTCCCTCATCATTATCAATAGTAGGATTTTCTAATATCTCAAGTCTGGTTAAAGAAGTGCAAAATCCAGTAGCCACTATGTGAATCCATTTTGTTGTGTCAGGAGTATTGAACGCAACAACAGATTGTTCACCAGTATTTGTACATTGGTTCTCAAAACATACTACAAAAGCATTACCGCTATGTATTTCATGGTGTTCATATTCAATCGTTTCAATAGCGTGAGTAGCGGCATCCATCTCTATTGGTCTGGCATCATCATCATCACGACGACCGTAAATAGCACTTGCCGTTACTATCCCTTTCTTACCGTCAAGGTCATGTGTGCTATCCGTTAAGGTTTCTACTTCAACGTCATTCACCCCATCAGTAATCTGGGTCTTTTGCGTACCGTCTGTCTGATTGGCAATACTATCATCCTGCTTCTCTTCCGTAGCAGGATTAATCAATACTCCAAGAAGATTTGCTAGTTGCCTTACATGCTCATCCATTCTTTAACGCCCTCTCCCTTGCATCAAGGGTTTTACTATACTCTCTTAAATCTTTTGCCTGTAAATTCAATGCTTGTTGTTTACTCGCTAACATACGCTCTTTATCCTTCATCTGCTCCATTAACTCTTTACCTTTCTCCAAAGTAGTCTTGCTGTTAGCAATCAATTTCTCTGCCTGAACATTTTTCATGTTTACTTCAGCTTCTTGTTTCTTTAATGCCTTATCTTTCCGTTCGTAAATACTAATCTGCTGCTCCACTAAGAGCCTATCGGCTTTAAGTAAATCTTCCCTTTCGTTAATCGCATTGGCTGATTCTGTCAGGGTAGCTTCCATATCCCTTACTAACGCTCTGCGTTCGTCTAGTTCATCCAAGGTTTCTTCATCCCTGGCTCTGGCTACCGCTAGTTCCTTGAGTTCTTTCTGTATCGCTATCTGAGTAGCCTTTGCTTTCGCTTCTGCTTCCCTGATACCGGTTGCCTTGTTCTGCAACGATTGATCCAGTTTCTTCAAACTAGCTTCACGTTTACGCAAATCCACCAATCTGGTATCTGCATCAGCTTGTGCTTGATTGAGTTCAGCTTCCATTTCCTCTTTAACCTGCTCCTTTTTTTTGAGTTCAGCTTTGATCTTATTCATCTCACTAATAGCTTTAATCTTCTCAGCTTTAGCAGCAGTAATATCATCTGCCGCTTCAGCCTTGTTCTGTTCAAGTGCCGCAATCAATGCTTCCTTCTTTTTACCTAACGAAAGAATATCAGCTTTGATCTTCCCTAATTCAGCGTTGTACTTCGCTATTGTAGAAGGATTAGGTTTCCCCTTTAGTACAGTCGTATAAACAGTATCTTCGCCTTCCCATCCCATGATTCCTCCTTTTTACGCATCTTCCATTCTGTAAAAGTAAGCGGTGACTAAAGTATCCGTTTGATTTCCTGCCTGTCCGGTGATAAGTATACGGATATAGTTCATCGGCACAGCACTAACACTGGTAATGAAATATGTTTCCTGGGTAAGGTTAGTTACAATATCCGGTGCACCGTCAGGAATAACGTAGTTTGTATCCGCTGAACCTTCAGTTGTGGGTCTTGTGAAACTCTGCTCATACTGCACCAGCAGGTCAGGGGTTCCCAGAACAGAAGTAGCCACAATCGCAATCCCGAAATTAGTTCCATGAGAACCAATATCGATTGAATCGCTTCTTACCGCCCCAGTACCATTAACCAACTCCGCACTAAATATCGTAATATTTCCACCAACTCTAGCCATTTGCTACCTCCTTTTTAACCACTTCCCACATTGCTATCGCTAAGAGCGCAATTATCATCAGGTGTGGCATATGAAACGTGAAATTAGTTAAACAGTTAATTGCTACACAGCAAAGAACACAAAATATTATTAGTGTTTCTTGTGTCTTCTTCATCTTAATAAATTTATATATAGAATCTGCGATATACCCTATCACAGCTAATAAGCTAAACATTCCTGATTCATAAAGTATTTGAAAATATTCGTTATGCGCTTCTAAAACCCTGTTGCCTACCGGCCTCAAAACCTTAAAATTCCCTAATCCATAACCCTTAAACCAAGCTGCCTGACTCATATTCTTTACTATTTTCTCCCACCAAACCAACCTGCCCTGCGCTCCTTTCCACCTGTACAACACATAAACAATATTCATCCCCAAGATAACAAAAAACAATAGTAACCAGAACGTATCTATCTCTTTGAAACTATCCAAATAAAAGAACAGGAAATAAGCAAGTGTAAACGCTGCAAGTAACATTCCCCCTCTGGTATGGCACACTGTCCAGTTCTTTAGGAACAGGGCTGAAAGAACCACCGGTATTAATACCCACCATTTACGCCTGAAAAAACACGGTAAACATATCCCTATGAGTGCTGACAGGTGATTAGGATTGTGCATGAACCCCACTACTATCTTGCGTGTGAATGTCAGGTTATCCGTATTGTTCTTGTACGGGTGGTATATCGGGTCAAAGTCAAAGAACTGACCCCAAGCATACAACGCATTTAATAACGCAATCACACAAAGCATGTTCAAAATCGGTGATAATCGTTTATTGTTCAAAGATTGAACAAGCAAGCATAATATCCCCATACCGCAAGCTACTTTAAAAAAGCTGAAGTATACTGGGGCTGTATGGTGTATGAATGCTGTAACCGTACAAGCCAAGAAGAACAATCTCAACCACCAGTTCTTTATCCAGCAAGCTGCTACCATGAAGAACACAAACAGTATCCATACCTCTTTAGCTGCTCGTATTTGAAAGAATTTCGGGTACATATACCCAAAAAACGCTATGAGAAAGACCGATATTACTAACCATGTGGTATTCTTTTTCATTATCCACCATCCTTGGGGGAGAGGCATTATTTCACCCCTCCCCCGTTTAACTCTCTCACAAAATCAGTTTTAGTCGTTGTCTGTCCAAGTACCATTAATCGCTGTTACAAACCAGCCACCATTACCGTCACAAGCCAAAGTTACTGAAGTCCCTGTAGCGCTAGCAGCACTCAGCAATCTATCTCCACCGGCTAAAGAATTGCCGCTAGGAGAATAGATAATCGTGTCTGTCCCGGTAGGATCAATGTTCACTTGGCTGCTAGTAAAAGCAACAATAGTGTAAACATTGCCGGCTGTAACTCCTTCAGGCAACGTCATTGTTACTCCATTTGCAGTAACCGCAAACAAATTACCACTATCAGAACTAACTAAAATTGTACTTGCGGTAATTGCTTCACCACCAGTCATCCTGAAACCAGCTCCCTGAATCACTCCATCTGAAGTAATATCACCTACCCCGGTAACAATACCAGAAGGGTCAATATCCCAATCAGATGAATTAACTGTTAAGGTTTCATCACCATCACCAATGGAAATGTCTGAACCATCAGCATCAAGTGAATCGAGAGCAATCTGACCTACATTAGCAATGTTGGCGTCACCATTATCAATACCGGTAACGTTAATCGAACCGCTCGTACCGCCATCAATAATCTGCATTAAAGTATTCGTGCCATCAGTGAAATTAATCTGACCATCTACGTCATTCTCCATCGTTTCACCATTAATCATCTCAACAATACTGAGTCCAACCAAATCAGCTGAAGTGCCAGTATCACGGAGAATCATCAAATCGTTGGTGCCGTCTGTGAACGCTAGATCACCATCAGTAATGTTCTCGATCTCTTCTCCGTTATCAAAGATAACTTTACGAATCCCCGACAAATCACCTGTAGTGCCAGTATCAACGATTGACCATAATGTGTTCGTGCCATCAGTAAACGAAATCGTGCCATCGGTAGAGTTATCAATGCTCTCACCGTTGTCTAGCACAACCACGCCACTACTGTTTACCCGAAACACATCATCAGCACCGCCTTCATCCGTTATGGTGAATCTATCGCCTATTGCGGCGTACAACACAAACCCTACTCCTAAGACAGAAATAAGGAATGCGATAAATAGAACTTTTTTCATACCTTATCCCTCCTTGATATCTCTATCGTTAGGCAGCTGCGTATTCGCCCCATAGGCCCAAGCCACTGGTAGCACCACGATCATAATCCGTCACCACATCAAAGTGGATAGACTTATTACTATCTTGTGTCCACCGGCTCATTTTAGGTTTCATAAACCATACAAGTTTCATCCTGTGATCCGCTTTGTCACTCAGCAAATACCAACTGTTAATGTTATTCAGAAGATTGTTCTCAATCGGAATCAATCTGTTGAACATGAAGTTGCTGTCGTTGTTAGCGGAACCAGGGATCTGTGCGCTTTTAAGAATCGCATGTACTACTGACGCCTTGTTAGGATGAAACATGATATATTTCGGCTGGTTTCCACCAGGAGCAACATCATGTCTCAGAGTTGTGCTCATCAGATAGTATGCGTTATTAACCGCACTAATACTCAATGCACTTGCCGCACCAGGAATGTTATCGTAAGTACCGCCATAGAGGTTAATATGTGCGGTATCAAAAATGAACAATCCGTCTGGAGTGGTATAAGTATCATCTCCATCGTTGAACAATGCTGTGCAATCTTCATCAACAGTCTTCTTAACTGCCATACCCAGCATTTTGGAACTTTGGGAAACAATTCCCAATCTCTGGTATTTCCAGGTTTGCCGGCCAACTACGATAGACAACCCTCTGCCAGTTGCCACATACTGTTTCGTGCTACCGTATGTGAAATCAGCGGTCGGTACGTCTTCAAGTTCACCAATCTGCTGTAAATACCCTATGCCGCCAGCTTCCAGTTCTTCCCAATAATAATCTGCGGAACTCTCCACATTCATAAACTTGTCATAAACTGGGCTGTAAGCCTTTGCTCCTTCTGCATAACCACGCTTGACGATCGGACTAAGCTCATCCGCAATGGTCGTTAGTGTTATAGCCATGAGTCATTCCTCCTTTACTTAGACACTCGCTTGATCGCCAGCGAAGATAGATTCGTTAAATACAACAACCATGTCAGTGTTACTTCCCCACGCATTATCAACAGCATCTACTCTGCCTAATACACGCAGTTGTAATCCTGAACCATAGTCACTGCTGTTAAGTTCCTGAATGGATCTACCCCTAAATGTATCAGCAGCACCATCAACATGATTGGCTGTAGCACCAATATTTGCCAACGCATCTGTACCGTTACCCTGAACAATAAACCGTGTTCCAGGTAATGCAAGCGCTACATCAACAAATCCTGCTGTACTAGCAGCTAAAGACTTCTGCGCTACCATGCTAGAGTTATAACAATTCGTTACAACGCCAACTACGGTCACACCGGCATTAGCAGCAGCACGGGCAACGTAACCGTCCCCATCCTGGTCAACGCAATCGCCAGGAGCGACTGTAAGTGCTTCATCGCCCTGAACCTCAAAGCGTTTAATCGTATACTTCTCGTTCTCCATAAGACTAAAACCATTTGGTCTGTCTGGCATTATAATCCTCCCTTACTTGGCCTTTTTCTGTTTCCTTACTTTGCGGATCGTTTGTTTGACCCCTCTCGCCTCGGGTACTGGTGTTAGATTCCGTTTCTCAGCTAACTCGGCCTTTTTTTGTTCTATAGCGGCCCTCATTTTCTTCGGCATCTCAATCAACACCAAAGTTTCATAATACTGCTGTCTTACTATCGTACCGTCTTCTCTTCGTTTTCCGTACGGTGCTCTTACTTTAGGGTCAGTAGTTTTCTGAAACCCTTTCTTTATGACCCCTGCCATAGCGGTCTTGTCATTCTCCAGAGCCCATTCGTAGTATTTGTCTGGATCTCCAATAACCTTTGACTGGTCTTCCCAGTGGTCTTCTATTTGTTCAATTTTTACTTCTACCTGTTCGTCTGCCATAAATCCCCTCCTACATTAACCTCATGTATTCTTCCTCAGTCATGTTGGCTTTACGAGCCAAATCCCTCTGCCTTTGTGTTAGTGTTTTCGTCTTCGTACTAGCAGCACTACCTGAAGGGCTACTAGCGAGTTTCGCTGTTGGTACAGTCTTCTTAGATTTCTCTGCTTTTGCTCTCCAATACAAAGCTTCAAAGCCAGCTCTACTGTTCATGTCAAAATTAGATCGGTCATTAGCACTCATGTTGTCCCATAACTCAGCCATGTCTTTTTTGAGTGTTTTAAAATCTGTGTGTTTATCAGAAAACTCTTTGCGTATCCGTGCCGCTTCATAATTACGCACATTAGACGCTTTACGCATTTCCTTCATAACCTCAGCAGTAAGCTCGTTACGGCGTTGGTACATCATGTAATCAACCGCCTGCTGTATTGTCTGAAGCGGATTATTTGCCAGATCGTTAAGGAACTTCTTATTCGCCTCATCCATGCTCAACTGCTGTTGTGGCGGTTGCGCTGGCGGCTGTTCCTTCTCCGGTTCTGGCGGTAACTCCTCTTCTGGTTCCTCTTCTTTCGGCTCTTCCGGTTTTGGCGGTAGAGGTACTTCTTCTTTCTTCTCCTCCGCCATATCTTCTGGAAACAAATCGTTTAAATCGCCTACAGAATCCAAATCGTCTATTTCTGGTTCAGGGGATTTCGGTTTCTCTTCTTCTTGGGCTGGATCTGGTAGTTTAGCCCCTTCATCAAAAACATCCACTTCAAGTGGCTCTTCTTTCACGTTTTGTTTTTCTATCGCTTCAGGACTCATTTAATCCTCCTTGTAACTCTGATTTAGTTGTTTTTTTAAGTCTTCAATCTCTTTTGTTAATGGTCTGCGTTGATAGCCCGTATAGTTAACGTTATAGTTCATGGGTACTCCGTGTTTACAGTTGATAGTTATATTTCCCGTAAACCCTGTTTCCCACAGGTGAACCATTTTATCCGCCATTTCAGCACGGGCTGCTTTCTCCTTTTCAGATAATTTCGTCTTCAAGGTCTCTTTCTTTGTTTCGTCCATGCTTCCCCTCCAGTTTTTGTAGTTTTTCTCCTGCTCTATCAAACGTCTTCAGTATGTGTTCGTATGTTTCTACTTTCGATTGCAATTTAAGATAGTCACCCCAACTAGGCTGGTACGCAAATTCACTCCATGCTTGCAAATAACCTCGTATCAGAATGTCTTCGTATACCTCCCAATCAGCGTGTTTCCCTAATCTCAATAATGCAGCGAACTCTTTTTGGATCTCTCTTAGTCTTTGTTCTGGCGGTAACTTGTCCTTCTTGGTTTTAGTTAGTTTTCCTTGTAGGTATTCCAAGAACCTATCTGAATATTTGTGAAACATTTACCCTCCTATCTTGGTAGTGGTGAAGGTGTTTGAAACGATCTCCTTGCCTGTTGCTGGCTCGGTATTGGTGATTCGCCACCGGCTCTAGGTTGTAGTGCAGCTTCAGGATTGTTTATCATCCCTAAATCAGGCGGTTGTGCCCCAGGCGATTGTTGTTGTTGTGCAGGAAACACAATGTCAAATCCAGGTAATCCAAACGTTTCCCAAAACATCTTCGCTAGGTGTCTGCGACCTTGGTAATTCTGCTGTACTTCAGGGAACGCCAGGAACGTACCTAGCATTGCCTGTACAGCCTGCTGTTTCATTTCCCTAGCGGCATTAAGAATATTTATATTAACGTCTACTCTGAGCCCACCGGCATCAAGAGCGTACTTAAAGAGGAGATTAAATATCTGGTTCAGTTTCGGTTTAAGTGTTTCTAGCATGTACTGAATAATTAAATTACCCTGCCCGATAACCGTTGCTATACCACGATAGGTTCGGTGTTTGAGGACATTGCTCTGACTAGGCATGGTTTGGTCTAGAAGTCCCGAGAAAGATTGTCGATAGGCATTGAGCATTTGTTCCTGAGCTACTGAGCTTTGGCTCATCTCAGGCGGTTTAAGCAGGGTAATATCGTTTTCTCCCTGGCGAGGTATCATTACACCAGGAGCAAGTACCTGTTCGTCAGGATCAAACCCACTACCTTCCCTGAACGTACCCATCATACCGTTCTGAAGAGTAATATTATTAATCCTGCCATTAACAAAACTATTTACTGCATCGTGTATTGAAGTTATATAATGCACATAACTACGGGTATTAACTAAAAGTTTAGTTTCAGTGTCAAAAGAATGGATTTGAATTGGGCGTTCAATATCCGAAAACTCCTGACACCGAAACACTGTCTTTGTACGACGGTCAATTTCAACGATACACAACTCATCAAATCCGTCATTGTTAATATCGTAGTAACAGTAACATTCCCAAACCTCTAGTTTTGCCCGTTGTTTAGATATATCCCCCACGTTGGAGGTATCAAGTGTGGTTAATCTATTTTGCTCAATCGCAAAATCGTCTTTAACGTAACCACCCTTGTTATAGTGAAGTTCAACTTTCTCATAAGCATCTTTATCGTAATATTCAGCTTTAACAGCACGTTTAACATCATCTAAACTCATAAATTTACGATAAGTAATAAATTCTGCCTTTTCTTGTTCACGCTCTTCTGTATCTTCAGGGAAGATAATTTCATCTAAAGTTAAATACTTTACGCTCGTACCCTCGTTAATCTTGTGGAACGTTAACCCTATCTCGGTATCAGCGGTAAACCCAGCTATGTCTTCTTCCGTGTACTGTTCGTTAATTATCTTCTGGTACTTCTCTGTATATTCTTCGTCCATAACCCATTCGGTGTATGTACGGTATTCTTTAACTGGCCTGTATCCCTTCTCCTTAACCACTCTAATTCCCACTATCCCGTCAATCAGGTATGTGTGAAAATAGTCCGAAAGGAAATTGGGGATATCCAACTTAGTATGCGCCAGCTTTGTGAATTGTTTCTCTAACTTGTTCTTAAACTCATAATCTAGTTGGTCGCTATCAATCACAACCAGGGGAGTTGAAGCAACGATTATGTTGGTAAACCTTGCCACATAAGCACGCACATCTGTCATTGAGGTAGGGATATTGAGATTGGAAGCATTGGGATAAGGAAACGTTACATTCCCTAAATCTTTGTCATAAACCTTCTCACGGTTGTCTTTAATATCGTCTTCTAACTCTTTACGGCTGGCACTAGTCAGGGCAATCTCGTTCGCACTCCATACTTTACGAGCAATATCCATTAAATCTTCTTTGTCTAACTTAGAATAAATCGGTTTTGTCATTATCCACTACTCCTTGGGGTTGTGCGGAACCTTTATCCTCCATGTATTGCCTGGCATTGAATTTTTTTAAGTTTGTATAAGCTTCATTCACCGTATCAAACACCCTCATACGCTGACCAAACTCATTCATGATTGCGTATTTACCATCACCGTTTGGTACGACTGTAAAGTGCATTAGAATCCCCTAAAGATATCCTGGTATTTTCCACCCAAGCGGAGTACTGTATCCACCACCGTATCCACCTCTATTTAAAGCCATAATGTTATTACGAATATCTAAAGAAGTATTTCCAGGATTAGGCCCCAAATTACCGCCACCATACGGGCTGCTTCCACCACCATACGGGCTGGCATAACTACCATACGGATTACTTGACCCATACCGATAACCGCTACTGGGATATTGAGTGAACATATACGGATCCTGTTGCCGTGCATTATATAAACGTCCCCATAACTGCATTGGATTACCTTGATATAGTTTCGCTAACGCACTACGCCAAATCGGGCCGAAGGATGAATATATACCGCCACCAGCACGTTGGCCTTGAGTTCCTTGCTGTAACTCAGCTGTACTAGGTTGTCTGCCGCTAGTAGTAGTGCCTCCACCATACGGTGAGGTATATCCACCGCCATATAATGACGACCAAGGGATTGAATATCGTTGGTAAGGACTAGTTCTGTAAGGGTTGCTATAGCCGTAAGGATTGCTAGACGAAGAATACGGTGGAAACACATTCTTCCATATAGCCTTTTGAAAATCAGCAACGTTTATAAACCGATTACCAAATTGAAGCTGTGGAATCAGGTTCCCTTCAGCATCAGTAGTATAGCTAACCCCAGGAACCTTAAAACCTGTAGTAGGAGTAGTATTTGTTGGCGTAGTAGTAATAAAAGGAGTAACTGTCTCGTTACCAGGAGTGAATCTTAAAGTACCTACGTCACCGCCACCCTGTAACCGCCGTATCTGTTCTTGTCGCCCTTGCTCGTATATGTTTCGATTAGCTATTCTTACTGCCATAAACTACCTCCTGGTTTTCTTCTTAACCCCTAAAATATCGCTTATGCTTGGTTTCTTTAGATCCTCTATCTTCCGTAAAGTCCCGAATACAAATGCCTTTGCACGATCTCCTTTTAATCCCTTTTTCCGTGCAGCTTTAACCAAAGATTTATGTGCGCTATGCGGCATATTATCCTGCCCTCACTCCAGCTCTCTCCATAGGCGTGAGGTTCTTTCTCCTACGTTCAAGCCGCTCTTTGTAACTCCTGCCAGTCCCGAACTTCTTGTTCCTGTACGGGCTTCGCCTAACTGGGATACGCTTGCCGATTACGCACGCTATACATACACTCACGACTAGATCGTCTTTCTCCCCGATAGGTGCCCCTGCCCGACCCCTCTCGTCATAACGATACATGAGCATTTGCTTGACCGTTTCACGGTGGTTTACCTTCAACCTCCGCTCCCGTAAAGCCGTATTCGTTGAAACGATCATTTCACTCTTGGTTATGCTCGTCATTTCCCAGCCGATCTTCTGCGTAACTATCCGCTGGATACCATCGTAACGCTCGCTCATATACAGGTTCGGATAATGCAACCGGTACAACAACTCTTCTGCTATGATTATTCCGCTACTGTTCCTCTCAGGTGCCAGTAACGCATTATTGTAAAAACTCCCTAAATGAAATATCGAGTACACATACTCTTCCGGTGGATACCGTCCGTGAATAACAGCTACCTGCTCAAAACTGTCCAAATCTAAGACAGTAGCAGCACAAAAATCACTCTTGGCGGTAGCACATTCAGCTGAATCTACCCCGATAACATACCTTCTACCCTCTTCAGGAAACCGCCAGATCTGTAGGTCCCCGTGTGAATCACTCCTAAACTCAATAAACTCACCCGTATCAACCAAACTACCACGGTCTTTAGGCTCTTCAGGACACTTAGTAAACACATCGTTTAAGGTAGCGGTATGGAATACAGGACGGCCACTTTCGATGAACGCCTCTTCAGGATTTGACGGGAAATTCTCGTGCATAGCTACTTCATCACCGCCAAACTTGTCCTTTAACGTCCGCCTGTACCAGTAAATCTGCTCGTCAACCAAACTATACCGCTCCTTCATAACACGTTCGTCTTTACTCAAATAAAGCCCTTTCTTCGGTAACGTGCGTTTGTACACAGGATGGTCGTGCCAAGCGAAAAATAACGGTGTGTAGTATCCCGTACCACTCGCCTCTTTCTCACGACTCTGTAACCAATACTTGTGAAACAGGTTCCCACTGCCCCAGGCAGTACTCTCTAACACCACCATACTCTCAGGATCGTTGTCAGGAATAGTCGGCATAATCCCGTTCATGAACCCTTCCGCATCCTGATACCGTGCAAACTCAGATAGGTGCAGCATACTAAACCCACCGGCTACCCCTACTCCACTACCTTCAGCTGAAGCAACAAAGATACTGCTCCCCAACCCGTCCATTACAAGCTCTTTCCTACTCGAATACTTTAACTTAGGCCGGATACTCTCAGGTAATAAATCAAAATAACGCTTCGCCATATTGTACAAATAACCTACACTGTCCTGCTTGTGCGCTACCAAAACCTCATGTACTACCTTCCCCTCTGCAATACTGCGTAACCATTGGCAGAACATAACTGCTTGGATTAACGTACTTAACCCCTCACGGCGTGCCTTTAATATAATTAACCGTATGGGCTTCTTGGCCTTCCTCAACTCAACTATCTTGTCGTAGACCTTACGCTGGATAGGATTCAATACCAAGGGCATGATCTTACCGTCTGTACCACGGATCTTTAAATATCCCTCAATAAACCGTAACTCGTCAGTAAACAATAAGTTAACTAACTTCCCCATCCACCACTCCCTTCTTGTTCTTGTACTCTAACCACTCGTTCACTACCTCGTCCCGACCACTCCGTACCTTAGAAGCTAATACCTTGGCAGCCTCAGCACTTAAATGATCCACTACCGTGTACCGTACGTCCTTCTTACTCACCATGACACCAGCTAATAAATCACGGTGCGCACTCTTCATAACGTCATTGCAATACAAAATAGTCGTCTGTAACAAATCAGCTGGCGTTACACTGTGCTTGTTCGCATACTCCTGTGCGTCCGCTTGCACCTTCCCAAAATCAGCCGCCTTACCCATAATCTACACCCCTCCTTAAATTAACTAAGCCTCCATATTAAGTAAAAAGTGTTGCACTTTTAGGGCCTAAATCATTCCAATACAACATTCTAAGTGTCTCACTTTTGATCGTAAGTGTCTGCAATGCAATAGGCATTTTCCGAAAAACGCACACCTGAGAAATTTATTTCGCAAATTATTTTTCACGAAAAAACGTAACTACTTGCAAATCAATGCTAAAAAAAATAAAAAAAATGAAGTTTTTTTTGGTAGTGCGCAACTAACAAGCAATATCTACCAAAAACTAGGTGTGAAAAAAGATGTAAAACCAGAGTATGAAGAAAGTAACCAATCAAGAGTATGTGTGTGGAAAGAGAAACAACTGTATCAAGAGTGTGTGTAGTGAGAGATAAGAGATTTCTTTAAGGGCGTAATATATATATACCCCCAGGGGGGTGCGTCCCCTATACCCTGCCTTCATGCGTGTATATATAATTAAATAAAATTAATGCGTGTGCATGGGTGTATAATAAAAAATAAGAGCTTGAAAATGTGGTGAGTTAACACTTCGTTAATTATGCGACGTTGATACCTTGCATAACATGCACGCAATCAACACAATATAGCTTTAGCATGTTATGTCAATAGCATTTCAAGACGAAACTATACCATTTCACATTCCCAAAACCATTTTTTTTATTTAATAATATACTTTACATTCCCTTACTTTAATGAGAGGACGTACCGTTTTTGAGATTGATTACGTTAACCAATAATTATAGTTACTAATGATAATGATTTAGATAGCCCTTTAGCCCTTCATGAGTTTATTAGCCCTTTATAAGAGCGTGTTATAATGATTTGAGGCTTTTGAGGCTATTTAAATCAGACTAAATACTGTTACTTATATTCAGGTATATAAAGATAATATAAGTTATTTATAAATATTTAGGGGTGTTTAAGGGCTTGGGCGGATTTGGGGTAGAATGTCAAGAGGTGAGGGGTTTATGTGGGTGTGTTGTTTGTTGCTTCGTTGAATATTGGCTGCAGCGTCGAGGAACGTTGTTTTTTTTGTTGTTCAAATCATGGTTTATTTGCTCTAAGCCTTTGATTGCCTTTGAATTGCGTTCATGCGTGCCATGCTAGTTTTTTGGGTGTGCAAATAAAAAAAAGAATTATACCGACGCTGTAGAGTCAACTGCGCTTGACAGCAAAGCAATGCCATGTTATACTGTGGCGAGATTTAAAAGCGAAAAACCAGGAGAAAAAAAATGGCAAAGCAAATGGATAGAATAACGATTACCTTCTACGACAGCGATCAAGTAAAGCTAGCTGGCATGTTCCGGCAGATAGCTGGGAAACAAGGCTACACTCTTAATAAATTACTTATTAAGTTAATAGGGGAATATAATGAAAAACACAAACACCTTGCATAATATTTTTTTGTCTAGAATATACTGTACAATACCGTACAGCACAACAACGGGAGGTGGAAAGATGAATAAACAAAAAGCATTAAATATTTTAGGAAACAGAGCAGTTTGGGAATTACGCAACATGAAAAAAGCATTATCAGTTATGGAAATATTTAATACTAAAGAAGAAAATGAACGATTAGAAGCAGTCAAAACATTATTGAGAATTAACTAACACCGCCCCAGGCGGAAGGAGGTTTTATCATGATAACTTATGAAACAGGAAAGGCTCTTAAATTTACCGAGCAAGATGTATGGACGGAAGGATGTTTGCCAGAAACGACACAAACAGCTTTAATTGATATAACCTTTTCAGCCAATAGTATTAAAGAATTAATAACAAAGATAAAAGATTTTTACAATGTCAAAGATGATGATTTATTGCTCAATGCTTGTGATGAAAATGGCAGAATTGATATTAGTATTTTAGAGGACGATAATTCAACACAAGCAGATAAACACAATATAATCCTATGGAAACAAGGGAAAAAACGTTTATGGGCAAGTATTTACAGCTACAATATTGAAAAAGTTACAAGGGAAACGGTAAAAATTTAAAGGCAAAGCCGAGCCTTAATCCGGCATTTGGAGGTGTTATGATGGCAACGGAAGAAAGAAACAGAGCGGAAGAACAAGCAAAAGCGCAATTTGATAGCATACAAGATATGCTGCACCGTAAAGCGCAAGCGGTAGAAAAAAAGAATTATAATTTAGAAGAAGAAATACAAGAGGAAATATACAACGATCCTCTTTCTGTAGAAGTAACAAAGCAGTACGAAATATTGCTTTGCTGGGGTGGGCCAGCTTGCCGGATTAGTGGGGCGCTTGACGAATACAACATGCCAGAGACAGCAAAACTCCAATATCAAGATTGGGGAACTTACTGGACTGACTACACTGGAAATGAAGAAACATTGCTTGAATATGCTAGAAACTTTTATTATGGAGAAAGTAACTAACACGCTCAAAGGGCAAAGGAGGTTTTTATGCGCTTCATAGCCTTACTCATAGGCAGTTTACTAGCCTTAACAGCAATACACGCCCATAGCACCGTTACAAAGACAAGCGATTTATTGGGGTACTGGACAGGCATGACAAAAACCCAACGATCTGATATTATTCAGGTTGTTAAACTCATGTCAAAGGAGGTAATACCATGCAGCAACTAGTATTCAAACGCCCCAAACTCACCATAATCGAGGGCGTATGCCCTGCTTGTGGGGGGAAAAGTACCGGGGCTTATATTGACGGTGAAGAACAATATGTTTATACCTGTAATGAATGCTGTTCAACCCATATAATCCCAAGGGATTATCAACCAAAGGAGGTAACACAATGAAATACTGTATTATTGTAGTAGCATTGGCGTTAATCAGCACCCCTGCCCTGGCAGGATCATGGAATAGCTACAATTATGACACCGGAGAAACCGTTACAGGCTCCGATAATTCATATTATAGCTACGGGACACGAAGCACAACAGGCAGCAGCTATAACATTGATACTGGCGAAATAACCACTTACAATTTCACAACTGATTCAAACGGCTACACTACCGGCTCAAGCTACAATATAGACAGAGGTGAAATCACCACTTACAGCGGATACGACTATTAAAAAAGGAAGGGCAAATATGGCTATTGACAAGCAGAATATTATGTGCTTTATTGTAATAGTGCGTCGCATAGGGAGGGATTATGATAGAGAACAGATACCCAGGGCTAGATCGGATACCGAAATTGTTTACTGTAGAAGAATTGGCTGATTTGCTAAAAATGAACGCCTGGACTATCAGGAATCATTTAGCATACGGTGATTTAGAGTGTTTCAGATTGGGTAGATTGATTAGAATTAGTGAACAGCAGATATGTAATTGGCTCAAAGAAAACCTAGATCCCAATCCAAAAGCATGGATAGTAGACGAAGAACAGCGACGGAGAATTAATAAACTTGACACAGAACATTGTTTTTGATACCATAACACCATGTAATTTTTGAAAAGGAGAAATCAAATGATTGGTGTAACAAATCCTGGTGAGGAAAGGAACAGCTTTTTTGCGTCTAAATTCAATTACTCAGTGCTAGAGCATACTGTTCTACCTATCCAGAAATGGTTAGGTCAATCTCACCAGGTTGGCACTGGGTATTTTTTTTATGTAATTAGTAGAGTTGAGTGTTTGACAAAGTACCTTGTTGCATACAGTTTGGTTAAGTTGAAGCAAGTGTAAACTGTTGCAGGAGGGGAATTTACATCCGGTATATTATGCGACGTTGGCGCTGTTTCGTGGTGGCGGTCGCTCTGATCGGCAGGCGTGAGACTGGCGGCGGTCACGGGCGATTGCGTGTGTGTGTCGGAGCGTGTGTGGCGCGGCCTGTATAGGGGGGGGTAGCCCACCCCCTGCCCCCCCTTCTTGCTATATATATACCCGTCCCCTCTTCCTCAGCCCGTCCCTTGATCGCCTCTGTGTTGTTTTCTTTCTGCGTTTTCCGTATTTTCCTGTTGCCTATCGTAAGCGGTTACGCTATGTTGTTTTCGTTGGTTGTAATTGCGAGTGAAGGGGTACTTTAATGTCGGACCGTGATGAGTCCTTTTTCCGATGCAGTCGTTGCGGGCTTGTG
>Ga0098068_1000067_pt1 | contig 46108 bp, 38 predicted proteins | sample 26BtaG_FD_75059 | JGI IMG/M metagenome (GOLD analysis project Ga0098068, IMG submission 75059) | Marine viral communities from Cariaco Basin, Caribbean Sea - 26B_WHOI_OMZ_CsCl | ecosystem: Environmental > Aquatic > Marine > Oceanic | place: Caribbean Sea: Cariaco Basin | collected 2014-11-09 | reverse complement strand
TGGACTACTTTCCATAAATCGTAGCCCAGCGCGTCAGACGCTTCCTCAAATGTCGTTCCCACCACACTGTAACGCTCGGCTAGCTCTCGCAGCATTCCAAGCTGCTGAGAGCCTTGCCCGGGAAAAATGAGGGCAAGGGGTTGAGACATGTCGTTCACCTTTGCTCTTGTAGGCATTTGCTCAGTTGAGCGATAGGCGTGGCTATCGGCCCCGTTATAAAACGGCTGTTGGCACATCCTACTGCCGCCGATAACCCGCAAAAGTCGTGCAACGCATTGCTGTAACCCACTCATCTGCCCACTGAGCTAAGCCCAGTGTTTGGCAAGCTGAGTAGGCAAGTCATGTTCTACTTCCTGCAGCGCTCGCTGAATAGCATAGTAGAACCCATCTGCACGGGCGCCACCATGGCTTTTCACCACAATACGTTTTAACCCAAGTAGGCTTGCGCCATTATAACGAACGGGGTCAAGCTCCTGCTTTAGCCGCTTCAGCACAGGTTTGGCCAGTAAACCTGCTAAGCGCCCGCATAAGCGTGACTCAAACGCCATCTGCACACGCTCCACCAGCATACGGGTCAAACCTTCGCTCGCCTTGAGCACCACGTTACCAACAAAGCCATCGCAGACCATGACATCAATATCGCCCTGGAAGATGTCACCACCTTCGGCATACCCCTGATAAGCAAAACTTAATGTGGTAGCGCGCTCACGCAGCAGCCGGTCAGCCTCTCGCACCGTCGCACTGCCCTTGGTCGCTTCCGCGCCAACATTCAATAGCGCGACTCGAGGGCAATTAATACCATCCATACATTGCGCCATTGCCGCACCCATCATGGCAAAATCCACTAGCCGTGATGCGGGCGAATCCACATTTGCGCCTAAATCCAGCAAATAACAGCGACGACCACCCCGTGCAGGAATCGCCGTACTGATAGCAGGTCTGGAAAAGCCTGGCAGCATACCAAGCTCACGCCTTGCAAGCGCGACTAGTGCACCGGTGTTTCCTGCACTAACACCCGCTGCAGCATAACCTTGTGCCACATAACGCAACATATGCACCATGCTGGTCTTATCCCCAGAGCGTAACGCCCAGGCAGCAGAAGCATCTTGTGACACAGTATCAGGCGCATCGCAGACGACTAAACGTGACGCTGCCGCAGCCAAGGGCTGCGGCAAGCGCGAAAGCTCAGCGACAACACGCTGACGCGGGCCAAACAGAGCGAGCTCTAGGTCAGGACGTTCAATCACTGCCCTTGCAGAGCCTTCTATGATGACACGAGGGCCTTGGTCACCCCCCATGACATCAATCGCTAGGCGCAATGCACCCACTCTGTTTCGCCACTCGTTAGAGAGTTAAGGATTAAACCTCAACTACCTTACGACCACGGTAGAAACCATCCGGAGAAACGTGGTGACGCAGGTGAGTGGTACCGGTTTCTTTATCCTGGGAAAGAGTCGGTGCGCTCAGCGCATCGTGGCTACGACGCATGCCGCGCTTGGAACGAGTTTTACGGTTCTGTTGAACTGCCATGGGTGTTTACTCCAAGGTATGTAGGGTAAGTGATGCTTACTTTTTGCCTTTCAAAGCGCCACTGCTTTTCAAAGCATTGAGCACCGCGAAAGGATTCTTGGCTGAAGCGGATTCATCCGCCGCGCCTTCGGTCTTGCTGACCAGCTGCTCCGCCGAGACATGGCATTCGGTCTCATCGTGATAGACCACCTGCGGCAGGCTGAGGATTAATTCATCCTCAACTACCGTCAGCAAGTCCAGCTGTTCATTTTCCACCAGCACCGGCTCATGACTGGCAGGCAGCTCGGCCGCCAAGGCTTCGTCGGCAATCATTCCAAGTAGGAAGTCACTGGAAACGTCTTGGCTAAGCGGCACCATACAGCGGCGACAAGGCAGCGCCAGGGTCGCTTGCAAATGGCCACGAATTTCGCGACGGCCTTGGGCATCTACACCAAACCCAAGCACGACGTGACAGTCGCCGGTTTGGTCACCTGCTTCTTCAGCGAGGCGGGGCAGCTTATTCAGCGCCACTAAGCCTTCAAGTCGTTCGCGGCGGGCTGCAAGCTTATAAGGCTCAACCCGGCTGGGGAGTTGTGAGGTCAACATAGGCGCGCAATGATAGGCACTCGCCCTCCTGGTGTCAAAGCTCATGGCATAATTCTTATCGGTTTATCGATGAAAACAGCGTCAATAGGCATGCCGCTGGGCTTTCGCTACACTCATTGCCAGTACATATTGCGCCATTCAGGCCACAAGGAGACGATAGTGCCGCAAACGCAAAACGCCCCTCTTGTGCTCGCCTCCAGCTCGCGCTTCCGCCAAGCGCTGCTGGACAGGCTACACCTGCCCTACCAATGCTACTCGCCCGATATTGACGAAACGCCACTTCCAGACGAGTCACCAAAGGCACTCGTTCACCGCCTAGCATTGAGCAAGGCTAATACCGTCGCGGAACGTTTCCCCAATCACTGCATTATTGGTTCTGATCAGATTGCTCTGTTTGAAGGGGATATTCTCGGCAAACCCCATACTACGGAGCGGGCCTGCGCTCACTTAGCCCGCTTCTCAGGCCAACGAGTCACTTTTTTAACTGGCCTGGCCTTATTAGACACGCGCCACCAGCGCCATCAGGTCCATATCGAACCGTTTGACGTGGTGTTCCGCACGCTGAGCGAGCGGGAGATTGAGCGCTACGTAGCAATAGAGCAGCCACTGGATAGCGCCGGCAGTTTTCGCATGGAAGGCTTAGGCATTGCTCTGTTTGAGCGCTTAGAGGGGCGTGACCCCAATGCGCTGATCGGTCTGCCGCTGATTGCCTTGTGCGACATGCTTCGCCAAGCAGGCATGAACCCGCTTGGCGATGCCTAATGCTACTGCGCCTGAAGCTTTATAGGCGCATGACCGCTGTGCAAGCCAAGCACTTCTGCTGCGGCCTGGGTAAAACGCCGCGTTAGGCGCTCAAAGGGATCCAGGCGGGGCGTATAGTTCTCCCATGATGCCTCACCCACCTGAGCACGCGCCACCTGTTCAAGGCTTGCCAACTCATCGACCAGCCCCAAGCCAAGCGCCTGCTCACCGCTCCAGATCAGCCCGGAAAAGATCTCCGGGCTATCACTCAAACGATCACCACGCCCAGCCTGTACATCATTGATGAACTGCTCATGAGTTTGAGCGAGCACGCTCTGCCAGAAACGAGCCACCTCCTCATCCAAGGGCTGGAACGGATCTAAAAACGCCTTGTTCTCGCCTGCAGTCATCACCCGCCGCTCGACGCCCAGCTCATCAATAGCTTCTTGAAAGCCAAAACCGGCATAGATCACCCCAATGGAGCCCACCAAGCTGGCGGGAGATGCCACTATCTCATCCGCCGCAGCGGCAATATAGTACGCCCCGCTGGCACCGATATCCTCGATCACGGCAATAATCGGCTTATCTCCCTGCTCACGCAGCCGCATAACCTCCGAGTAAATACGCTGCGACTGCACTGGGCTTCCACCAGGGCTATCAATATGCAGCACCACTGCCGACGCGCTTTGACTCTCCCAAGCCCGGTTTAACCCTTGAATAATACGCTCAGCATTAGCGGGCGAATCGTTGGCGATCACGCCATGCACTTCCACCAATGCAAGATGTCGCTGCGCAGGCACCGCGGCTGACGACTCGGCTAAAAACACGCGATATAACGTAACCGTGAGTGATACCAGCACTAGCGCCAGCAGCATCAGCCGAAAAAACAGCTTCCAACGGCGTGTTCTACGCTGCTCGGTCAAGACGCCACCAATCCAGCGATCCATCATTTCAAGCTGCGCTAGGCGCTGACGCTCTCTGAGTATTTCCGCATCGTCATCCTGCCCACCTGGCAACGGAGACTCTTGTGCCTTGGTGGAGACATCCGGCCCCTGGGTCCAGCGATCATGAACACCACGCTGATCTTCACCTTGAGAAGCCTCTTCACTGTCACCACCGCGCTGCTGCTCATCACTCATCGTCAGCTCCTACTCTTCGTTTAAGGACGCCCTTATGCATGACGCAGCCAGTCAAATAGCGACGGCACGTCTTCAGCGACCCACACCGGCTGGCTAGCGGCTAGCCGAGCGGGAGTATGCACTCCGTAAGTTACGCCCACCCGATCCATACCGATAGCACGCGCCATTTCAAGATCATACTCAGTATCGCCCACCATTACCGCTCGCTCTGCTGGAACCTGAAGCTCAGCCAAAATCTCTAGCAGCATTTGCGGGTGGGGCTTAGAGCGCGTTTCGTCAGCAGTCCGGCTAGTGTGGAACAGCCCCCCGCTACCTGTTTCATTAAAAACCCGATCAAGCCCACGACGGCTTTTACCCGTCGCCACCGCAAGCCGCTGCTGGGGCCGCTCTCTCAGCTTTGCCAACTGCGCTTCAACCCCATCAAAAAAGGGCATAGGCGTAGTGTCACCATGAACAAAGTGATGGGAATAGCGCTGGCGCAAGCGCTCCGCCTGCTCTGGCTCAATGCCTGGGCAGAGTTTGGCAATCGCCTCAGGAAGACCCAGCCCAATAATGTCTTCAATGGCGCTGACTTCAAGCTCACCCCATTCAGCGTCTGCCGCTGCTGCTTGCATACAGGAAACAATCTTCGGCACAGAATCCATGAGTGTGCCGTCCCAATCGAAAATAATTAGCTCATAGCGCATAACAGTTCTCTTTTATTGACGTGCGCGCTTGAGCGTCTCTTCAAGCGCCTCCGGAAGCGGCGCTTTTACCGTCACCGGCCTACCGTTGCCAGGCTCGGGGAATGTTAACGAGCGTGCATGGAGGAAAAGTCGCCCCAACCCCAGCTGCTTGGTTAACAAGCCGCTCTCACGAGTAGCGTACTTATCATCCCCCAGCAGCGCATGGCCAGCATGGGCTGCGTGCACACGAATCTGGTGTGTGCGCCCCGTAACGGGCTCAGCCTCAATTAACGTGACCTTTTCAAAGGTTTCCACTACAGAGAAGTGGGTGCGCGACACTTTACCGTTGGGATCTACCCGCACGCGCCGTTCGCCGTTACCTGCATCAAAACGGTCCAACCGAGCACTTTCATAAGTTTTACGGGCCGGCCAGCGCCCGGCCACCAGCGCCAAGTAGCGCTTATCCATGCCGTGCTTTTTCAACGCCTCATTAAGGGTTACCAGCGCATCGCGAGACTTGGCGAGCAGCAAACAACCTGAGGTATCACGATCCAGGCGGTGCACTAACTCCAGGAACGTTAGGTCGTCCCGCACTTGGCGCAACGCCTCGATGAGACCAATCTTAACGCCACTGCCACCATGGACTGCTAAGCCTGACGGCTTATTCAGCACCATCCAGTCGGGCCCTTCCATAATGACGCTGCCGACAAGCAGGTCGCGCAGATTATCGCTCACCTCTTTCACCGCCTCTTTAGGCGCTAGGCGCAGTGGCGGAACACGTACTAAATCGCCCGCTTGCAGGCGATAATCCACTTTTACCCGTTTCTTATTGACCCGAACCTCACCCTTACGCACGATGCGGTAGATCAATGCACGAGGTGCACCTTTTAGCCGGGTCATTAAAAAATTATCGATTCGCTGACCCGCTTGTTCCGGGGCGATATCCACCCACTGTACTTCACGCCCTTCGGACATTGCCGCGCACTCCTGGTGACATTCTTTAACGTCAGGCTAAAAACGGCATTCTAACGTAGACCCACCGGCATTGCGTCAATTGCTGGTGGTTGTCTTTACTGTTATATTCCAAAGCGCTCATCGGCCAACGTGGCCGGGCCGAACGTGGCCCGCTTATATAATCCTTGTATGGCGAATGATTGCCCACGTTTTGCCTTCGCACCTGCCCGACAAACACGCAGGTCAGAGCGAAAAAGCATGGATCAGTGTACGCACTACCTGCTTATCACGTATTGAAATGTAGTAACTCTGCCGTTAAGTAAATGGGTAACGACAGAGAGCGTCAGGTCATGCCAGCAACGGCAGGCCCGTCACTAAATAAACGTTACGCTTCAGAGTGGCAGCCCCTTTTCGTCACAAGGCACTGCCAATTCTGGGGCGCAAAGATCAACGCTGTGCCGATACCGGCGTTGGTGAATCGATGAATGCCAGGTGTGGGCGGTGTCAGCAGAGCCGGATGGACGTGACAGCCACCGAAACATGTTCTGCCGCCGCCACGTACTCAACGCCCTTTCGGCCGGGTCGGCAGAACTGCCTTCCCGGCTTAATGCGTCAGCATAACCATGCGCCGAGCACAAGCACGCAGCACCCAGCGATTCGCCGACGCTAGCCTTTAAAAGCGCTTCGGCACGCCATGCTACGTGAGACAACATGAAACGGATGCTAATTAACGCGACCCAGCCCGAAGAGCTGCGGGTCGCACTGGTAGATGGACAGCGCCTGTATGATTTAGATATTGAATCTGGCGCTCGGGAACAGAAAAAAGCCAATATTTATCGGGGTAAAATCACCCGTGTAGAACCCTCGCTCGAAGCTGCTTTTGTTGACTTTGGCGCTGAGCGCCACGGCTTCCTTCCGCTGAAAGAAATCTCCCGCGAATATTTTGTCAAAGATGTCTCTGGCCGTCCGAGCATTAAAGAAGTGCTCAAAGAAGGCCAAGAAGTCATTGTTCAGGTCGATAAAGAGGAGCGCGGCAACAAAGGGGCAGCGCTGACCACCTTTATTAGCTTGGCAGGTCGCTTCCTCGTCTTGATGCCCAACAATCCTCGTGCGGGCGGTATTTCGCGCCGTATTGAAGGGGATGATCGCAGCCAGTTAAAAGACGCCATGGGCCAACTTACTGTGCCCGACAAAATGGGCCTCATTGTTCGCACCGCAGGCATTGGCCGTAGCCCAGAAGAGCTTCAGTGGGACTTGGATTATCTCGTTCAGGTATGGGAGTCCATCACCACAGAAGCCGGTAAGCGTTCTGCACCGTTCTTAATCTACCGTGAATCCAACGTCATCATTCGCGCCATGCGCGACTACCTTCGTCAGGATATCGGCGAGGTGCTGATCGACAGCCCCGAGATTCACGCCGAGGCGCTGGCATTTATCCGCCAGGTGATGCCCTCTTACCAGCAGAAAATTAAGCTGTACGCAGATGAGGTCCCCCTCTTCTCTCGCTTCCAGATTGAGTCGCAAATTGAAACCGCTTACCAGCGGGAAGTAAAACTGCCCTCTGGTGGCTCGATTGTAATCGACCACACTGAAGCTCTGGTGTCCATCGACATCAACTCCGCGCGTGCTACGCGGGGCAGCGATATCGAAGAAACAGCGCTGCAAACCAATTCCGAAGCGGCCGACGAAATTGCCCGTCAGCTTCGCTTGCGAGATATTGGCGGCTTGGTCGTGATCGACTTCATCGACATGGGCCCTGCGCGCAACCAGCGTGAAGTCGAAAACCGCATGCGCGATGCTCTGAAGCTAGATCGTGCTCGGGTACAAATTGGGCGCATTTCACGCTTTGGCTTAATGGAAATGTCGCGCCAGCGCCTACGCCCCTCCCTGGGCGAAACAAGCGGCGTAGTGTGCCCACGCTGTAACGGCCAAGGCACCATCCGCGACGTGCGTTCACTATCGCTCTCGATCATGCGCCTGATTGAAGAAGAGGCAATGAAAGAGCGCAGCGCGCAGATTCGCGCCATCTTGCCGGTACCGGTGGCCACTTACCTGCTAAATGAAAAGCGCAGCGTACTGGCAGATATCGAGTCTCGCCAAGGCGTTCGCGTGGTGCTGCTACCCAGCCCAGAAATGGATACTCCGCACTACGATGTTCAACGCCTGCGGGATGACCATTTGGACGAAGACGAGAGCCATACGCTCTCCAGCTTCGAGCTGTCTACCGACACCGATGTTGGCAAAGAACCTGACCCTAGCTTTGCACCGCCTGCACAGCGGGCCGAAGCGGCCGTTAAGAGCGTAGTACACAACGCCCCAGCACCGGCATCGCTACAAACAGAAGAAACGCCTGCTAAAGCGGCTGCAGCCACCCCTGCACCCGCCGCTGCTGCTGAACAGCCCAGCGTGCTTGGCCGCTTTATCCGCGGCTTTGCTAAACTGCTAGGCGGCGATGACGGCAGCCAGCAGCCAGCTCAGGAAGCCCAGGCACCAAGTAAGCAGACTGAACAGCCGAAGAGTAGCCGCCCGCAACGCAGTGAACGCCGCTCCAAACCTGTTCAGGAGCGCAGCGACACCAGGGCCAAAAACGAGCAGCGCAGCAGCACGCCATCCGGTAATGCCACTCCTCGCAATGACGATGCAAGCGATAAGCGCAGCGGCCCCAGCCGCACCCGCAACCGTCGTCGTCATCCGCAGCAGGACGATGCCAAGGCCCAAGAGAGCGCGAAAAACACGCATCAGAAAGAGCCCGTAAACAAGGACGCTCCTAAAGAGGAGGCAGCCAAGCCTGCCGTCCAGCCGGATAACCGTCGTGACAAGCCACGTGATGCCAAGCCCAAAAGCGATGAACGCACGCCTACGGCCCAGGCTGACGACAGCAAGCAAGAAGACGGCAAGCCGAAGCGTACGCGTAACAACCCGCGTCATCGTTCGCGCAAGCAGGCGCTAAACCCTCAAGCGGAAGCAGAACAGCTGAAACTGCAGGCAGAAGCGGAGCAGGCACCTCAGCCCCAAGAAGCCCCGGCAGCCACAGCGACATCTGAAGCCGCTAGCGCGCCTGACAACAACACGGAAGCATCGCCAACACCGGCTGACAAGCCAGCAACTGAGCAAGTAAGCAGCGAAAAAGACGATAGCGCTGAGCAGGCTCAAGCGGCAGCGGACGACAGCACAACTGCTGAGCGCCCGGCCAACAGCGCCGACAAAGCACGCAAGTCGACGCGCCAGCGCCGTCAGGCTCAGCCTGAGTCAGTGCAGCACGAAGCCACCAGCACACCAGCGGCTGACAGCAGCGATGCAGCAGCCTTGAGCGCGCCAAACGCTGACGAGACCAAGGCCGCCGATGCTCAAACTGACGACCTCAAAGCGGAACAGCCGCCGGTGGCTCAAGAAACCGCAGCCCAAGACGCCACGGAAGCGCCGCAAACCGCTGCCGAGCACGTCGCAGAGAGCGAGCCGAAAGCGAATGACGCAGCTGCAGAAGCAAGTGCGGCAGAAGCTGCTGCTGAAAGCACAGTGCCCACGGAAGAGCCTCAGACTCAGACGGTAACGAATGAGTCTGCTGAGTCTGCTGAGCAGGATAGCGTTAAAGACACTCCGGTTGCCAACGCCGAAGCAGCGGCTTCTACGGATGAAGAAGCTTCAGCCACAACAGTCAGTGAAGAGCCCTCAACGGCGAAAGCGCCTTCACCGGCGGCGGATCAAGAGCCTTCAACAGAAGCGAGCGAGCAGCCAGCTGCTGAAGCTCACGACGAGACGGCTACCAAGATGGAAGCGGCCCCTGCTCCAGAAGAGCAAGAGAACGTGTCAGCGCAACCCGCCGACAATGCGCCAGCGGCAAATCCCGTTAGCGAGGCCCCGACAGCTGATGAGGAGGCGCCAAAACCGCGTCGTCGCCGTCGTGCCCATAACGACCCGCGCGAACTACGCAAGCAGCAGGCACAGCAAAACTCGCAAGAGTAAGTGCTCGCAACAAAAAACCCCGCTTCGGCGGGGTTTTTTATGGGTGGTAAAGATAAGCAGACGTTAGATCACCCGCGGTTCTAGCTCTAGCAATACACCAAACCGATCAAACACGGTCTGGGCAATAGTGTCTGCAAAACTCAGCAGTCCTGGGCGATCTCCTCCCCCAAAGTGCACCAGCACTAACGCTTGGCGCTCATGGACGCCAAATGCTCCCAGGCGCTGCCCCTTTAAGCCGCACTGGTCAATCAGCCAGCCTGCTGCCAGCTTAGTTTGGTTATTGGGCTGAGGAAAATACGGCATGTCTGGATACTCCTTCAACAGCCGATGCGTATGCTCATTGCTCACTAGCGGATTCTTGAAGAAACTGCCCGCATTCGCTAGCACAGCTGGGTCAGGCAATTTTTCCTGGCGAATCGCACAGACCGCTTGAGCCACGGACAAAGGGGTCGGTGACTCCGACACGCGAGCCGCCAAATCGCCATAACCCAGCACGGGCCTCGGCGTGGCGGACAGCCGCAGCGCAAGTTGGGTGATCACTACCTTACCCGCTAGTGCTCGCTTGAAAATACTGTCGCGATAGCCAAACTGGCACGCATCAGCGTTCAACCAGTACATCTCGCCAGTGGCCAACTCGGCAACCTGGACTGCTTTCAACACATCGCTGAGCTCGACACCATAAGCACCAATATTTTGTACCGGTGCAGCGCCGCAATCGCCAGGGATCAACGCTAAATTTTCAACCCCCCACAAGCCATGCGTCGCCAATGCCATTACCAAGGCATGCCAGCTCACACCGGCACCCACATAGGCGGTGACGTCATCACCACTGCGCTCCAGCCACCAATGGCGAAGTGCCGGGCGAAGCGCCATACCGTGAAGCGTTGGTGGCAGCAGCACATTACTGCCACCGCCTAGCAGGGTAATTGGCCACTGATGAATACGCGCGCTATACAAGGCAGCCTGCAGGCTAGAGAGCGTTGTCGGTGCAATGTAGCGCGCCGCTTGGCAAGGTAGGCGAAGCGTATTGGCTGTAGTGAGGTCCACCCAGACGGATGCCCCATCCAAGCTATCAGCGCCCACAGGTCAGCTCTGCAATCAGTCCGGTACTGGCTTGCTCAATCATATCCAATACCTGCTCAAAGCCCGCTTCTCCGCCGTAATAAGGATCAGGAACATCGGTATTCGCGAGTCCTGCATACTCCAACAACAGCCCTACCTTAGCCTGGCTGTCGGCCGGTTTTAGCGCCTGCATCGCCGCCAGGTTATCGCTGTCCATGCCCAGCACGTAGTCGAATTCCAGGAAGTCACTCGCTTTTAACTGACGGGCGCGCAGATGGCTAATATCGATACCACGGCGCAGCGCGGCTGCCTGGGCACGGGGGTCGGGCGCTTTGCCAACATGCCAACTGCCAACACCGCAGGAGTCGATTTCCACGCGTTTGCTTAACCCTGCACGGTCGAGCGCCTGCTGAAAAACGCCCTCCGCGGTTGGTGAACGGCAAATATTGCCCAGGCAAACAAAGAGAACACGCGTCATGAAATGCCTCCTTCACGCTCGGCAGACAACAGCGACCTTACCCGCGCCAAATCCTCTTCCGTATCGACTCCGGCGGGGTTTATCGCGCTCGCCAGCGCCACTTGAATAGCGTAGCCATGCTGTAGTGCCCGAAGCTGCTCCAACTGCTCCAACTGCTCCAGGCTGGAGGGCGCTAGATCCCGATAGGCGGCTAAGAAACTCGCTCGGTAGGCGTAGATCCCAATATGGCGCAGCCAAGCATCGGTTTCTAGTAGGCTTGGCTGCGCTTTAAAGTGCTCGCGGTCCCAGGGAATCGGCGCTCGCGAGAAGTAGAGCGCCCGCCCCTGTAGCGACCGCACGACCTTCACCACGTTAGGGTTAAACAGCGTATCAACATCCGCAATCGGCTCGGCTAGGGTGGCAATCGCCGCCTCGGGGTCATCCGCCAGGCGCAGTGCGACCTGATCAATAAGTGCCGGAGGAATCAGCGGCTCATCCCCCTGCACATTCACGACCAGCGTGTCATCACTTAGGCCTAGATGGTCGGAGACCTCGGCGAGCCGGTCAGTGCCCGAGGGGTGGTCATCGCGAGTCATCACTACGTCAGCCCCATAGGGCAGCATGGCATCGCGAATCCGCGTATCGTCTGTCGCCACCACTACGCGGTTGGCCTGGCTTTGACAGGCTCGCCGCCACACATGGGCCACCATGGGCTCACCGGCGATCTCTAATAGCGGTTTGCCCGGCAAGCGAGAGGAGCCAAAACGAGCGGGTACAACGGCAATAAATTGCGGCGTAACATCAGACATCACGCCTCTCCGGTGCGGCCAGGCGAGGTAGGTAACTTTTCATCAGCATCCATTTGCCGTGCCTCTTCAGGCAGCATGACAGGAATGCCATCCTGTATGGGATAGGCTAAACCGTCGTAGTGGCAGCAAAGCTCTTGGGCGTCACGATCATACTTCAGTTTGCCGTTGCAGAGCGGGCAAACCAGCATTGCCAATAGTTCCTTATCCATCGGTGCATCCCCTTTGTGTCAGTACGGACAGCTTGTTTGCCAGCCAGTCCTCAAATGCTTGTGGAAGCTGTGCCTCCACCTCTAATACCCAGCTATCAGACGGTGCAAACGCCTGACACTTTACGGCGTCTTTCGCCGTCATAATGATTGGTCGTGGCGGCATAAATTGAAACGTGTGTTCATCAAATGGCTGGTGATCTGCCAGGGGATGCATCTCCCCTTCCACGCCTAACTCCCGCAGCGTATTGAAAAAACGCTGAGGGTTGCCAATACCTGCCAGCCCATGCACCGGCAGCGCAAATGGCAGCGGCTGCAACGGATAGTGCTGCCCAGTAGGCAGCTGGCGCCAGCGCTGAGGTACCAGCTGCATAGCCACACTAGATATTTCCAGCGGGCGTTGTAGCGCTCCGTTGACAATCACAGCGTCCACACTTGCAAGTCGCCCGGGCGCTTCTCTTAAAGGCCCAGCGGGCAGGCAGCGCTGATTGCCTAGCCCGCGAGCACCATCGATAACCACCAGCTCAATATCGCGCCCTAAGGCCAAGTGCTGCAAGCCGTCATCGCTAATCAGTACATCGCAGCCCTGTTGCACCAACCTTTCAGCACCCCGCGCTCGCTGCGGGTCCGCCACCACCGGTACTCCGGTTTGCTGTGCCAGCATCAGTGGTTCATCACCGCTATGCGCTGGGTCTGTAGAAGGCGTTACTAACAGAGGATAGTGCGGCGCTTTACCGCCATAGCCGCGGGTGACGATACCGGGTGAAAATCCCTGCTGTACCAGCCAACGGCTAAGCCAGGCCACAAGCGGTGACTTACCCGTACCGCCTAACGTAATATTGCCCACCACGATCACCGGCACCGGTGCTTGCCAAACTGGTTTATTTCCCTCGCGGTAACACTGTGCTCGCCGCTCCATAAAATAACGGTATAAACCACCCAACGGATAGAGCGGTGCTAGCCAGTTACTGCCGCCATAGGCAGCCTTTATCCAGCGCTGAGCAAGGCTCATTCACTCTCCTGAAACTGAAGCTGGTGCAGCGCGGCGTAGGCCCCACCTTTTTCAAGCAGCGCCTGATGGGTCCCCTGCTCAATAATCCGCCCTTGATCCATCACTAGAATGCGGTCGGCACGCTCAATGGTGGAGAGTCGGTGAGCAATGACCAGGGTGGTGCGCCCTTTACACACGTGCTCCAACGCTTTTTGGATATAGCGCTCTGACTCGGTATCCAGTGCGGAGGTCGCTTCATCCAGAATCAGAATGGGCGCATCTTTAAAAATGGCCCGGGCGATGGCGAGCCGCTGGCGCTGCCCACCCGAGAGCATCACCCCATTCTCGCCGACGACCGTGGCGTAACTTTCTGGCAGCTTTTCAATAAACTCGCTGGCGTAGGCTGCCTCGGCAGCCGCCTTAATGGCGGCCGGGTCTGGGTCAGCCACTCCGTAAGCAATATTGTCAGCAATGGAGGCGTTAAACAGGGTGACCTGCTGGGACACCAGGGCAATATTCTGGCGCAGCGGCCCTAAGGCGTACTCATCGGCATTCACGCCATCAATCAAAATCTGCCCTTCACTGGGGCGATAGAAACGCGGCAGCAGGCTGACGAGCGTTGATTTACCGCTGCCCGAGCGGCCCACAATAGCCACCAGCTCGCCGGGAGCAACGTTAAGATTCACGTTGTGCAGTACGCTGGGCTGGTCGTCACCATAGCGGAAGCTGACGTTCTCAATCACCACATTGCCCGTTAGCTTGCTGGGAATGAGAGAGCCTTCATCCTGTTCAGGGGTGAGGTCTAACAGGCCAAACAGCTCAGAGGCCGCTGCGATGCCCTTCTGAATCTCGCTGTTAATCTCGGTGAGCTGGCGCACCGGCTTAATCATCAGGGCAGCGGCGGTGATAAAGGCGACAAACTCCCCCGGCGTCATGTTTTCCATCAGCGAGGGCGCCATGGCCAGCCACACTAGCAGCGCCATAGAGATCGCCACCAGCATCAGCACGACAGGCGAACTAACCGCTCGGGTCATGGCCTCTTTCATACTCTGGCGACGGTTCTCTTCACTCACGCGCTCAAAACGCTGTTTCTCGTACGCTTCTGCGCCGTGGGTACGTACCACGCGATAGCCCGAAAGCGCCTCAGAAGCCACATGAGTCACATCGCCCATGGAGTGTTGAATACGCTTGGAGATACGCCGAAAGCGCTTGCTCACATAGCTCACCACACCGGCAATAATCGGAGTAACACCCAAAAACAGCAGCGTTAGCATCCAGTTGGTCCAGAATAGATAGCCTACCAGCCCCACGACAAACAACCCCTCACGCAGGATGATTGTCACCGCATTGGTCGCTGCACCGGCTACCTGCTCAACGTGGTAAGTGACCCTTGATACCAAGTGGCCGCTGGAGTGCTGATCGAAAAAACGACCTGGCAGGTGAAGCAAGTGGGCAAACACATCGCAGCGCAGCGTATGAATCACATAGCGCCCCACGTAGGCCATAAAGTAGGTGCTCAGAAAAGTGCCCAGCCCGCGAGAGGCAAACATGAGTACTACAAACAGCGGCAGGAAAAACCGAAAATCGGCGTCTGGGTTTTGAATCCCATCAATCAGCCGCTTCATCATTTCCGCCAGCGCGGTACTTGAAGCTGCGTAAATCACAAAACCCACCACCGCCAGCGCAAACGCACGCCAGTGTGGCTTAACGTAACCCAATAACCGTTTATATAGCATCCAACCTGAATCAGTCACACGCGCTCCCAGCAGTAGTGTGCAGTGTGGGCGATTCTACCTGATGGTGGCGCGCTTCAACACCGCTTATGGCCACCTGCCAAGGCCCGCAGTGGCTGAAAGGTGACTGGCTGCTGTGGTATCAGCGTAAATTTAAGCGCGCCGTCCTGGGCGGTGTTCCATAGGCAGCTATGCTGCTGCCGAAAGCGCCGCACAACGTCGTCGGCAGGGTGGCGGAACGCATTGTCTCGCCCAGCGCTGAAAACCACGTGATGTGGCTGCGTCTCGCGCACAAACTGAACACCCGAGCTGGTGCCGCTGCCGTGGTGGCCCGCCACCAATACACTCACGTTGCCATTCAGCTGCGGTAGAAGCTGTCGCTCCACTTGGTTCCCTACGTCACCGGTGATCAGCAGGCTATGTTCACCCGCATACACTGCTAACACACAAGAGCGATCATTAGAGGATAGAGTGTTCTCACCGCTCGGTGGCCAGAGTATTCGATACGTAATACCGTCACGCTGCCAGCGTTGCCCCTGCTCGCAGCGCTGGCTTGGGATAGATAGCGACTCCCCTGCTGGCGCCCACCACTGCGCTACTTGGTGATCCGCTAGTAGCGCATCTACGCCTCCGGCGTGGTCAGTATCCGCGTGACTGACCATTACTTGGTCAAAATCTTGACCTGGGGGCCATAGGCTTTGCAGGGGCATAAAGCCACTGCGAAAACGTGGCCCCGTATCATAGAGCAGCCGAAAATTGGCACTGCGCAGCTCTATTAACTGCCCTTGGCCCACATCGTAAACCGTCACGTGAAGCTGCCCCGGCGGAATCGCCTGCTCTCTCGGCCACCAGGGAATTGTCACCAAGAGTACCGCCGCACCCACGCGTAACCAACGCGGCACGGCGGGCAAGCCCCAGCACAGCGACAGCAGCACCAAGCTCCCCGCCAATGGATAGGCCAAATGCGCGGGAGGCTGCCAGAGCGGTGCGGCTTCCACAGCGACAACCAACAGCTGATGAAATACCGCTAAGGCTTGCTCAAACACCCACCAGGGCACTAGACCAACAAACGGAAGGGGTGACAGCAGCCAGCCGAGTAGCGCGGTAGGCACCATGACCGAGCTGACCCATGGCACCGCCACTAAGTTGATCAAAGGGGCCGTAGGGGCTACACGCCCAAAGGCAAACAACACCGCTGCGGCCATTAAAGGGGCCAATAACAGTTGAGAACGCAGCAGTGCCCAGCACCAGCCTTTTACACCGCGCGGCCTGGACCGACCCTGCCAGATAATAATCAGCCACCCTACCGCCATAAACGAGAGCCACAACCCAGGCCGCCAAAGTGCTAGCGGGTCAACTATCAGCACCAGTGCCAGTGCAAGCCACCAAGCTTGCCAGGGCCCCGGTGCATGGCGGCCACTTAGAACCCACAACCCCAGCAACGTCATAATCATCGCGCGCATTGCCGGTGGCGCCAACCCGGCCAACACGGCGTAGCCAACGGCGGCCGCGCCAGCAAGCCACCAGGGCCAAGTGCGCAGCCGCCAGTTGGTAGGCGAAACGACACGCGCAGCATAACGCCCTAGCAGCAGCACGAATGACGCCACCAGCCCCACATGCAGGCCCGAGATCACCACGAGGTGCGTGGTACCCGTAGCGTTTAACAGCGCCCAGTCATCTTGGTTAAGCTGTTCGCTATCGCCAAGCGTCAATGCGGCCAGCCAGCGTTGGGTACGTGCCTCTAAAGGCAGCTGTGCTAGAAAGTCGGATGCCAATTGGCGCAGCCGAGGAGAAGCGTGCGTAAGCCGCTGCGGCGCAGGATCGGGGCGAATATATCCAGTAGCGTGGATGCCTTCACGCCATAACCACTGCTCATAATCAAAAGTATTGGGGTTGATAAAGCCATAGGGCGGCCGTAAGCGCAGCGTCATTTGCCAGCGCTCGCCAACCACATACTCATGCTCATGGTCGTAAGCGCTCACCCGAACGCTGTTTAATTGATCACAACGGGGAAGATGGGCAGGGGCTGTGCAGCGCTCGATACTCAATCGCAACCGCTGAACCCCTGACTGCTGCTGTACAGCGGTCACTTTGGCATGCACCGCTATATCCTGCCCGCTCAGCCCAACGGGCAGCCGACGCACCCACTCCTGCTGAATACTAAAGGCAACGGACCCGCCTAAGAGCAACCATACTAGGGCCCGTGGCCGCCATACGCCAACGCTTAGCCCCGCCATCATGAGGACCAGTGGCAGCAGCCATGTACCGCCCTGCCCACCGGCCCACCAAGCCAACAGGCTACCGCCAAGCGCTGCTAATGCCGCGGGCATTGCAATGCCCTGCCCCATCCGCCCCTCCCTGGTGCTCAACCATTACTGCGCACGCCGTAGCCGAAGCCCTACGCTATATGGATAATAGAAACGATCTAAAGTAAGAGTACCTGACATGCCGCGCCGTTTCCTGCAGCGCTACATGCCAAAACCCGATACGCTAAGGCGCCAGCGTTCGTTGCGCTTTATGGCACCGCTGATTGCGGATCCGGGCTTATGGCTACTAACTCGACGCAGCGTTGCGAACGCGTTTAGCGTCGGGCTGTTTTGCGCGATGCTACCCATCCCCTTTCAGATGGTGGTGGCGGCTCTGGGTGCGCGGCTAAGTCGTTGCAATTTGGCACTTTCGGTAGGGCTTGTGTGGGTCACCAACCCACTTACCATGCCGCTGATTTTTTATGTGAATTATCGAATAGGCACTTTTTTGCTTGGGGCGCCCGCGCGGGAGGCCCCTTCCCGCATCTCAACCCGCTGGATAGCTGAGCAGATGCACGACATCTTGCCACCGCTGCTACTGGGTTCTCTGATGACTGCGATTGTGCTTGCGGTCGTCGCTAACATTGGCATTCGCCTTATCTGGCGCTGGCACGTCTCCCATAACTGGAAGCGCCGCCGCCTTAAAAGACGGCGGCGCAGGGCTCGCATCGAATCAGAGTTTGACGACTAAACTAGCGCATCGCTATGCCTGAGCGACCAAGCGCCCCCCATCCAGCTTCATGACACGGTCTTGATGGGCAGCCAAGCCCACATCGTGAGTCACAATCACAAATGCACAGGCGCTCTCTTTGGCCAGCTCATCCATCAGCGCCAGAATAGACGCTGCGGTAGTTTGATCCAGGTTACCGGTCGGCTCATCCATTAATACGAGGCTGGGGTCGGTCACTAGCGCCCGGGCAATCGCCACTCGCTGGCGCTCACCGCCCGATAGCTCACCCGGCTTATGGTCGGCACGCGCTTTCATCCCCACCCGCTCTAGGATCTGCATAGCGCGCTGTTCAGCCACTTTTTTAGACTGGCCGCGAATAATCAGCGGCAGCGCAGCATTCTCCACCGCCGTAAATTCCGCCAGCAAATGGTGGAACTGATAAACAAAACCAATATATTGATTGCGGAAGCGGCCCAGCGCGGCTTCATTCAGGCCCGAAAGTGCCTCACCGCCAATCACGACGCTGCCATTGCTCGGGCGGTCTAGGCCGCCCAACAGGTTTAACAGCGTGGTCTTGCCTGAACCCGAACTTCCTACAATCGCAACGCGTTCACCGGCACGGACGGTCAGTTCAAGCTGATCCAGTACGGTGAGATCCTGAGGGCCTTCGCTGTAAATGCGGGTGAGCCCACGGCACTCCAGCATGACGGCGTTAGAGGGTGTTGACGTCATCGGGGCATCCTTATTCATAGCGCAGTACATCAGCAGGCTGAACGCGAGCAGCTCGCCAGGCGGGATAGAGCGTGGAGAGGAACGTCAGGCCAAACGCGGCCAGCACGATGTCACGCACATCGCTCCATTCCAGACGCGACGGCAGGTCGCTGATGAAGTAAACCCCCGCATCCAGGAATTGAATACCAAACGCCGTTTCAAACCAGCCAATCAAATCGGAAATGGTGAGCGCCAGCAGAATGCCCACGGTAACCCCTACCGCAATGCCGATCAGGCCAATCGCTAGTCCCTGCACAATGAAAATACCCATAATGGAGCCCGGCGTGGCACCAATGGTGCGTAAAATGGCAATGTCCGCACGCTTATCCGTCACCACCATCACTAGCGTCGACACAATATTGAACGCGGCAACCGCAATAATCACGGTCAACAGCAGCGCGATCATGCGTTTTTCCATCTGAATAGCTTGGAAGAGATTGCCATGGGAGAACGTCCAGTCGGAGCCGCTGTAGCCTGGGCCCAACTCGTTCACAATGGCCTGAGTTTCGCTACCGGCGATAAACAGGTCGTCTAGCTCTAGGCGCAAACCACCAACCGCATCGCCCATACGTGCCAGCGTTTGCATATCTTCAATATTGGCGTAGGCCAAATTGGCGTCTAGATCGGCACCTACGCTGAAAATACCGCTGACGGTAAACCGCTTCAGTCGGGGGAAAACGCCTGCCGGAGTAATCGATGCCTCGGGCACCAGCAGCGTCACGCGGTCACCCACGCCAACGCCTAGCCTGCGGGCGAGCATCGAACCCAGCACAACATTCCACTCACCGGGCACAAGGTCGGCCAACTCACCCTGGCGCATGTGCTCGCCAATAATAGAGACCTGGTCTTCCCAATCCGGATGAATGCCGTTGACCATCGCGCCTTGGTTGCGGCCGCCAGCGGAGAACATACCCTGCTGCTCAACGTAAGGGGCCACACCAATCACTCGATCGCGCTGTACTAATTGCTCTGCCAACGCCTCCCACTCTACCAGTCCTTCCTGGGACTCAATTTTGGTGTGGGGCACCATGCCTAAAATGCGCGTGCGCAGCTCGTGATCAAATCCGTTCATAACCGACAGTACAAGAATCAGTACCGCCACCCCTAGCATCAGCCCCAGCATCGACGTTAAGGAGATAAACGAAATAAAGTGGTTCCGGCGTTTAGCGCGCACATAGCGCAGCCCCACCAGAAAAGGCAAACGATCAAGCATGGCTACATTCCTTAATAATGGGCGTCCATGGTACGGTTTTTTTAACATGGCTGCATGTGCAAACGCAGCCTTAGAATCGCCCTCTCCAAGGCCGTTCCCTTTATAACGGTATCGCTTGCAAGTTGAGGAGCAACCCCCTAAATTGCGCCCGACCCTCTTGCCCACCGGGTAAGCTTATTCTGACTAGTGAGAGCACCTTTTACGTTGGCTACCAAGACTCACCGCTTATTGCCCGAATGGCACCCTCAAGATGGCCTACAGCTCACCTGGCCCCGTCCAGACGGCGACTGGGCTTATATGCTGTCGCGTATCGAAGCAACGCTTGAGCACATTGTGCTTGCCACGGCGCGCTATCAGCGCGTGATCATCAGCGTGCCAGACGAGGCGACCCATCAGCGCCTGACCGCCACGTTCGATGCCTACGGCATCCCCAAACATCAGCTGCTGCTGATTGTCGCACCCACCGACGATACCTGGGCGCGAGATCATGGACCGATCACGGTATTGGACGAAGATAACCAGCCGCTGCTGCTGGATTACACCTTTACCGGCTGGGGCGGTAAATTCCCTGCTGAGCGGGACAATCAGCTAACCCAGTGGCTAGCCGATGCGGGCTTATGGGCCTGCCCAGTCTCTTCTCGGGAGATGGTGTTAGAAGGTGGGGCTATCGAGACTGACGGCGAAGGCACGCTGCTCACCACGGAAGCGTGCCTGCTCAACCCAAACCGCAATCCGTCGCTCTCTCGAGAAGACGTTGAAGCGCTTTTGGCAGATGACTTTGGCGTAGACCGCGTGCTGTGGCTAGCCAATGGACATTTAGAAGGCGACGACACGGACAGCCATGTGGATACGTTGGCACGCTTTTGTAACCCCTCGACCATTGCCTATGTGCGTTGTGACGACCCCACTGACCCGCACTACACGGCCCTGCAGGCAATGGAGCAGGAGTTAAAAGCCTTCCGTCAGCGTAACGGAGAGCCCTACCAGCTTATTCCGCTACCCTGGCCCCAGGCCTGTTTTGACCCGGAAGATGGGCATCGCCTACCGGCCACCTATGCGAACTTTTTGATTATCAACGATGCGGTGCTGGTGCCTACCTATGGCGACCCAGCGGATGTCACCGCACTGCAGGCGCTGGCCGTCGCTTTTCCAGAACATACGCTGATCCCCATTGAGTGCGTCAGCGTGATTCGTCAGCACGGCAGCCTGCACTGTTTAACCATGCAGCTACCCAAAGGTACGCTTGTGCCTGCGACCACTCACTCTTAAGGAGGGCAGCATGTCCCAGACACTTAACGTGGCGGTGATTCAACAAGCCGCATGGCCCGATAAAGCGCTCAGCCTGGCCGAAAGCGAGGCGGGCATTCGCAGAGCAGCCAGCCAAGGGGCACAGCTCGTACTATTACAAGAGCTGCACGCCACCCACTACTTCTGTCAATATGAAGACCCGGCACTGTTTGATCTCGCCGAACCGCTGGATGGCCCGACGGGACAGCGATTGGCGGCACTGGCAAAAGAGCTGGATATCGTGCTGGTGGGCTCGCTGTTTGAAAAGCGCGCGGCGGGGCTCTACCACAACACCGCCGTGGTGTACGACCGCGCCAAAGGGCGGGTTGGCCAGTACCGCAAGATGCATATTCCAGATGACCCAGGGTTCTATGAGAAGTTTTACTTCACCCCTGGCGACGCCGACGACGCACGCAAAGAGGGCTTTACGCCGATTGACACCTCAGTGGGTCGGTTAGGCATTCTGGTGTGCTGGGACCAGTGGTACCCGGAAGCCGCCCGCTTAATGGCGCTGGCGGGTGCTGAGCTACTGCTCTACCCCACCGCTATTGGCTGGGATCCTAATGACGACGACGCGGAAAAAACCCGCCAGAAAGATGCCTGGACGCTGATTCAGCGCGCCCACGGCGTCGCGAATGGCCTGCCCGTCTTGGTGGCAAACCGCGTAGGCTTTGAGGCCGACCACTCCGGCGTGGGTGATGGTATCGCGTTTTGGGGCGGTAGCTTTATTTGCGGCCCACAAGGTGAGCTACTAGCCCATGCCGGTGAAGAGACTGAGCAGTTGGTCGTGAGCCTGGATATGGCGCGTAGCGAAAACACCCGCCGTATTTGGCCCTACCTGCGCGATCGCCGTGTCGACGCTTATGGCGACCTAACCCGCCGCTACCGCGATTAAGCTTATTCGAGCATCTGAAAATCAAAAACGCCTGCTCTGTTACCAGAGCAGGCGTTTTGCTATCAGCGCTTTTCTATAAGTACCAAGCCGACATCGCTTATATCCAGAAATTTATTTCCAGAAGTCGCGAATCGACGCAATACCCTGAGCACCCACCGCGCGAGCGTGGTTGGCGTCAAAGCGGGTCATACCGCCCAGCGCGAATACCGGCATACCGGCACGTTCCACCAGCTGTTGGAAGTCGTGCCAGCCCATCGGAGCCACTTCCGGGTGTGATGGCGTGGTGCGCAGCGGAGAAAGCGTGACAAAATCACAGCCCAGCACTGCCGCTTGGGAGAGCTGCTTTTGATCATGCGTGGAGGCGGACAGCCACTTGTTTTCCGCAATCGGGCGTCGGTCCAGCTGCATTAAACGCGCACTGGTCAGATGAATACCATCCGCATCGACCCGATCCAGCAGCGTTGGCTCACCGTTGAGCAGCAGCTTAGCGCCGTATTCACGGCAAAGCTTGAGCGCTCGCTCAGCACGGGCAACGTAGGCCGTGTCGTCTAAGCTTTTGGCACGCAGTTGCACAAGGCGAATGCTGTCTTCGCGCAGAGCGCGCTCCAGCAGCGACGCGAAGCGCTCATCGTCAGACTCTTCACCGGTAATCAAGTACTCGGTGGGTAGCATCACCGCACGCAGAATGGGCAGATTCGCCGCTGGGAACGGGTAGTTCACCAACTCATTCATCGGCACCCAGCGCACCGCCTGTCCTTCACGACCAAACGGTTCGCCAGCAAACTCATGCACCTGCCACACATCGAGCAGAATGTGCTTATCAGGATACTCATGGTGAACGCGAATGAGCGGTTGGGCACGAACAATCTCAACGCCTAACTCTTCATGCAACTCACGTTTAAGGCCTTCCAGCCCAGTTTCATAAGGGGCTAGCTTGCCACCGGGAAACTCCCAAAGACCGCCGTGATCGACGTTGGAAGGCCGGCGCGCGATCAGCACGTGCTTTTGATCGGCGCTGATCATCGCAGCTGCCGCGACATGAACCCGTCGTTTTACCATTACACTCATTACGTCTTATCCACTTTGTGCGCGCCGCCTTTATATTGCACGGCGCTATCTCGCTGCGTTAGCACGTTGCCGCAGCCTTAGCTGCGGTAATCCGCGTTGATGGACACATAGTCATGGGAGAGATCCGAGGTCCACACGGTAGCGGACTCGTCACCACGCCCCAAATTAATGCGAATTGTGATCTCTTCCTCGGCCATGACGGCACTGCCAGCCGCTTCGGTATAGCTACCGGCGCGGCCACCGTTCTCCACTAGGCGCACATCGCCTAAGTCAATCACGACCCGGCTGACGTCAAACGCCTCAACCGGCGCTCGACCCACCGCCGCCAAAATACGCCCCCAGTTGGCATCCGAGGCGTAGAGCGCGGTTTTTACTAGAGGCGAGTGAGCTACGGTAAACGCCACATCCAGCGCCTCTTGGCGAGTGCTGGCCTCATTCACCTGCAGTGTGACGAATTTGGTCGCCCCTTCGCCATCGCGAATAATCGCCTGGGCGAGTTCGGTCATCACCCGCTGCAGAGCGTTACGGAAAACGGTAATGTGCTCGTCGCTTTCGATACGCGCGCCCGTGCCGGTCGCCGCTAACATGCAGGCATCGTTAGTAGAGGTATCGCTATCCACAGTGATGCAGTTGAACGAGCGATCCACCGTTTCTCGCAGCAGCGTGGCGAGCAAGGACTGCTCAATCGCCGCATCGGTGACTACAAACCCCAACATGGTGGCCATGTTGGGTTTAATCATGCCCGAGCCTTTGGTAATCCCGTTGATGGTGACCTGATGGTCGCCAATATCAACGGTCACCGTGGCTCCCTTTGCGCGGGTGTCGGTGGTTAGAATACCTTCACCTGCCTGCTGCCATGCTTGGCTTGAGTCGGCCAGCGTATCAAACGCACCCGGCAAGCCTGCCAGCAGGCGTTCCATGGGCAGCGGCTCACCTATCACCCCCGTTGAGAACGGCAGCACCTGAGCCTGCTCAACACCTGCCTGCTCAGCGACAGCAGCACAGCTGGCATAAGCATCTTGCAAGCCAGCCTCACCCGTCCCCGCATTGGCATTACCGGTATTAATTAACCAATAACGAGGCGCAAGGCCGCTACTGGCGCACTGCTCAAGATGCTGCTTGGCAACCACTACCGGAGCAGCACAGAACGCATTGCGGGTGAAAACACCCGCCACAGTGGCAGTCTCAGGTAGCTCAATCAGCACCATATCACGGCGACCCGGCTTCTTAATGCCCGCCATTGCAGTGCCCAGGCGCACCCCGCTGAGGGGTGGCAATTCCGGAAAGGGAAGGTTTCCCACCGCCATGTTTCTCTCCTCTACGTTCGCTTACGCCATACGTGATTAGCTTAATTTGCCGCAGCACTGCTTATATTTTTTACCCGAGCCACACACACAGGGGTCGTTGCGGCCAACTTTCGGGTTTTCCCGGCGCAGCGGACGGCCATCAACCCCGGGCGCTGTCTCGCTAGTACCGGCATCAGGCGCATCGTGGCGGCTGGCGGCTGTCGCTTTTTCACGAGCAAGCTCTTCACGGCGTTTCTGCTCTAGGGCATCCACTTCTTCTGGCTGACGCACCTGAACGTGGCTGAGAATACGCGTGACATCGGCTTTGATATTGGTCAGCAGATGTTGGAACAGCTCGAAGGATTCGCGCTTGTACTCCTGCTTGGGGTTCTTCTGTGCATAACCACGCAGGTGGATACCGCGACGCAAGTGGTCCATGGACTGCAGGTGCTCTTTCCAGCGGGTATCCAGCACTTGGAGCATCACCTGCTTCTCGAAGCGGCGAATCAATGCCGCACCTGCGGACTCGATTTTAGCCTCATAGGCCTCGCGGTGCATGGTTTGCAGACGTTCACGCAGCTTCTCTTCGCTAAAGCGCTCGTCTTCCTCGGCCCACTGCGTCACTGGCGCGACGAGATTGAACTCGGTTTTCAAGTGGGCTTCCAAGCCGGGCAGGTCCCACTGCTCAGCCAGGCTCTGGGGCGGCACGTACTCGCTAATCGCGTCTTCCATCACCTCTTCACGAATACCCACCACCGCGGCGGAGACATCGTCAGACGCTAGAATTTCGTTACGCTGCTCGTAAATCACGCGGCGCTGGTCGTTGGCTACGTCGTCGTACTCAAGCAGCTGCTTGCGAATATCGAAGTTACGCCCTTCCACTTTCTTTTGAGCGCGCTCTACCGCATTAGAAACCATTTTGTGTTCAATGGCTTCACCACGCTCAAGGCCCAGCGCCTGCATTAAGCGCTTCACTCGGTCGGAGCCAAATAAGCGCATCAGGCTATCTTCCAAAGAGAGGAAGAAGCGTGTGGAACCCGGATCGCCCTGGCGGCCTGCACGGCCACGAAGCTGGTTATCGATGCGGCGGGATTCGTGGCGCTCAGAGCCCACCACGTGCAAGCCACCAGCTTCCAGCACCGCGTCGTGGCGCTTTTGCCATTCGGCTTTTAGCGCATCAATTTGTGCTTGGCTAGGGTTTTGCAGCTTCGCGGCTTCGGCTTCCCAGTTACCGCCCAACATAATGTCAGTACCGCGACCCGCCATGTTGGTAGCGATGGTAATCGCACCGGGCCGGCCAGCTTGAGCAATAATTTCTGCCTCACTTTGGTGCTGCTTGGCGTTTAGGACGTTGAATTTAAGCCCTGCCTCACGCATTAGGCGCGCCAGATACTCAGACGTTTCGATAGAGGCGGTACCCACCAGCACTGGGCGGCCCGCTTCGGTCTCTGTTTTCACGTCTTTGATGATGGCTTCGTACTTCTCTTCCGCGCTCAGGTACACAAGGTCGTTGAGATCTTTACGCGCCAGCGGGCGGTTGGTGGGAATGACGATCACATCAAGACCGTAAATCTGACGAAATTCGAAGGCTTCGGTATCCGCCGTGCCCGTCATGCCCGATAGCTTTTCATACAGGCGGAAGTAGTTCTGGAAGGTAGTAGACGCCAGCGTTTGGCTTTCACGCTGAACCGTAACGCCCTCTTTAGCTTCCACGGCCTGGTGCAGACCTTCAGACCAACGGCGCCCCGGCATGGTACGGCCGGTGTGCTCATCGACAATCACCACCTGCCCTTCGGCAACGATGTAATCAACGTCCGGATGATAGAGATGGAGAGCGCGCAGCGCCGAGTGCATATGCTGTAGCAGGTTGAGGTTTTGCGCTGCGTAGAGCGATTCGCCCTCACCCAGCAGCCCTTCGGCCCGCATGAGCTCTTCGACTTTATTGTGACCCTGTTCGGTCAGCTCCACCTGCTTCTGCTTTTCGTCGAGCACGAAATCGCCGCTCACCGGTGCTTCGTCATCTTCGGAGACTTCACCCTGCTCGAGCTGTTGGGCGAGGCGGTTCACGATGCCGTAGAGGTCGGTGTTCTCGTCTACCGCGCCGGAGATAATCAACGGCGTACGTGCTTCATCAATTAGGATGGAGTCGACTTCGTCCACAATCGCGTAGTGCAGGCCGCGTTGAACTTTATCTTCCAGCGAAAACGCCATGTTGTCGCGAAGATAGTCAAAGCCAAACTCGTTGTTGGTGCCGTAGGTAATGTCGCACTGATAAGCATAGCGCTTCTCTTCGCCGGTTTGCCCTGCAAAGATAACGCCTACCGTTAGCCCTAAGAATTCATAAAGCGGGCGCATCCATTCCGCATCACGGCGGGCGAGGTAGTCATTCACCGTTACCACGTGAACGCCTTTACGGGTCAATGCGTTCAAGTAGACTGACAGCGTGGCGACTAGGGTTTTACCTTCACCGGTTTTCATTTCCGCGATACGGCCACGGTGCAGGGTCATACCACCGATCATCTGCACATCAAAGTGGCGCATGCCCATTACTCGCTTACTGGACTCACGAACGACAGCAAAGGCTTCTGGAAGCAGGCTATCCAGCGTCGCCCCATCGTCTAACCGCTGACGCAGCTCAGTGGTTTTCGCTTGAAGTTCCGCATCGCTTAGGCCCGCCAGGGTCTCTTCTAACGCATTAACGCTCTGCACGCTTTTATACATGCGCTTTACTTCACGGTCGTTTTTAGAGCCGACCACTTTACGTAGCAAGTTATTAATCATGAAATTTCCAGATCATCGTGAGCGCCCCATCCAGGTGCGCCCTTATATAAGGCAAATAGGCGTAATGTTAACCAATGCGTTGTTCGGCGGGCGGGCCACGAGGGGTCACTACATCGCTGGCAGCAACAAGTCGAAGCGTGATCAGCGGTAGTAATAGAGGACGGCTGCAAACGCTGGGCAATCGGCGCGTTTGGCGACTAGCCCAGCGACGAAGCGCACGGCGCTTCTTGGCAATCCAGTGCGATTGAGCCCGTAGCATCGCAGGCATCCAAAAGCAGATGCAGACATTGCGGCCACTGCTTCTCAATGCATCTGAAGGGTGTAAACTAGCGGGCAATAAGCAGCTCACCAACAGGCCAGCCAGCCACCAACGCGCTAAGCCATAGCGTCGTTGACGCCTTGGCGAAGCAGATACTATCTCTGACGTTGATGACATGCTGTGGACTGGCTCCCGAGCGTGTTAGGCTCTTTTCATTGGCGGTCAATCACAGGCGCTGTTTGTATTCGCCAGTACGACGTCACTAGCAACACCCTAGGAATTAAGTTGATGAGTATAAAGGTTAAGCGTTCTCGCGCACAGCCCATTGCCCAACTGCTGACCAAGTCTGGCGGCGTTGGACAGCTAATGCGCCAATCACGCTTAATTGATCAAGCGCAACGCCACCTTCGCGCCCATTTGCCTGAAGAGATGCGCGAGCACATTTTCGTCGGCGGCTTCAGCAACGGACGCCTTACGCTGATCAGCGGACAAGCCAGCTGGTTAACGTGGCTACGCTACGAGCAGTCGCAGCTACTGTCACTGCTTCACCAATTACCGGGCTTTGAAGGCGTGACAGGGTTTACGCTCAAAGTTCGTCCAGTGCGCCCGATCGAGTCACCTAAGCGTTACACGCGCACACTGTCAGATGATGCTGGCAAGACCCTGGCCGAATGCGCCAAAGACACCGACAACCCCGCGTTAAAAAACGCCCTGGAGCGGCTTGCTTCTCACGCGCGCTCTACAGAACCAAAACCTTAGCAACGCGACCCCTTAAACGCATAAAGCACCGCCTTAGCGATGCTTTATAAAGTGGGGGGCCGTTTCGTTATGCCAACTCAACTCCCCCCAACATTTTGCCTTATGCCTCATTACGCCATGACAGGAGCGGCATAGGAAATAGGCGCCACTGCTTTCTCTTCTTCAAACGTAACGATTTCATACGAATCGGGCTGTGCCATCAGCTCCCGGCAAAGCTGGTTATTCAGCGCATGGCCGGATTTAACACCTCGGAACTCGCCAATCAGGCTGTAACCAAGCTGATAAAGGTCACCAATGGCGTCTAGCACTTTATGTTTGACGAATTCGTCTTCGTAGCGCAGGCCGCCTTCGTTCACAATACGGTAGTCATCCACCACAATGGCGTTTTCTAAGCTACCGCCCAGCGCCAGATTGTTCGAGCGAAGGTACTCTAAATCGCGCATAAAACCGAAGGTTCGTGCACGAGAGACTTCTTTCACGAACGATGTGGTTGAGAAATCGATCAGCGCCGTTTGCTTCTGCTGTTCAAAGACCGGGTGGTCGAAGTCGATAGCAAATGACACCTTGAAGCCTTGGTGAGGCAAAAAGGTAGCCTCTTTATCACCATCGGTAACGCTAACCCGACGCTTAATGCGGATAAATTTCTTCGCTGCCTCCTGCTCTAAAATGCCCGCTGATTGAATCAGAAACACAAAGGGGCTGGCACTGCCGTCCATAATTGGCACTTCGGGCGCACTGATATCGACGTAGGCGTTATCAATCCCCAAACCGGCAAAGGCTGACATCAAGTGCTCAACGGTCGCAACTTTGACGCCTTCATGGCAGAGCGCTGTGCATAGCATGGTGTCTTCCACCAATTCGGCACGGGCAGGCACGTGTACCACTGGGTCCAGATCGGTTCTGACAAACACAATGCCGGTGTTGGCCGGCGCCGGGCGCAAAGCCATGTGGACTTTTTTGCCAGAGTGCAGACCCACTCCAGTGGCGCGGATGACGTTTTGTAATGTGCGTTGTCTGATCATGGGTAGTGGTCAAGCTCTGATGACGGCGGCTCGTAGCCTAACGCTACAGAGTCCGCAGGGGGAAAGAAAGTTATCAAACAGTGTTCACTTTAACAGCAAACGAGCGTTTTAACCAATAAAACTCTCGTTTGCTGCCTCAATGAGCCTGATAGCGCGGTTTAATCCGCCTGGCGGCGCAAAAATGCGGGGATATCGAGATAGTCATCAGCATCCGCTGAACGACGTTTTTCTGGACGCGGCTTTGGCGCTGCTTCCGGCGCTTCTGCGCGTGCAGCGGCCTGCTGACGCATGACCGTCGGCTGCTGCAGCTTGCGGTAGTCGGAAGAGGAGGTATCTGCCGCAGAGCGACGCGCAGGTTCGCGAGCTGCTGCTTTTGACTTGCTGCCATCTAGCCCTGCTGCCACTACCGTCACACGCAGCTCGTCGGACATTTCCATATCGATTGAAGTACCGACCACAATCGTCGCTTCTTGAGAGGCGAACTCTTGTACCGTCGCCCCCACATCGTTGAATTCACCAATGGAGAGATCCGGCCCAGCCGTGATATTGACCAGGATACCGCGAGCGCCATGTAGATCGATATCTTCCAGCAGCGGGCTGCGGATGGCTTTTTCTGCCGCCTCACGGGCACGGTTCTCACCCGTCGCGCCGCCTGTACCCATCATCGCCATGCCCATTTCGGACATCACGGTGCGTACGTCAGCAAAGTCGACGTTGATGATACCTGGGCTGGTGATCAGCTCTGCGATGCCCTGTACCGCACCTAGAAGCACATCGTTAGCTGCGCTAAAAGCCGTCAATAGCGTGGCATTCTTGCCCAGCACCGATAGCAGCTTTTCATTGGGAATAGTGATCAAGGAATCAACGTGCTCAGAGAGCTCTTTCATGCCCTCTTCCGCAGCGCGCATACGCTTGGGCCCTTCAAACGGGAACGGACGCGTAACGACCGCAACAGTCAGAATACCCAACTCCTTAGCCACCTGAGCTACCACCGGGGCGCCGCCCGTGCCTGTACCACCACCCATACCGGCAGTAATAAAGACCATATCGGCGCCGTTTAACAGCTCAGCAATGCGCTCGCGATCTTCCAACGCGGCTTGACGACCCACCTCTGGGTTAGCGCCAGCACCAAGACCCTTGGTGATTTCGCCACCTAGCTGCAGCACCGTTTTTGCGGATACACGTTTAAGTGCCTGAGCATCCGTATTGGCGCAGATAAATTCAACGCCTTCGATATTGCTCTCGACCATGTGGTTGACAGCATTACCGCCGCCGCCGCCAACACCGACTACTTTGATGACCGCACTGCTCGAGGGTGCGTTATCTACCAATTCGAACATAAGCCCCGTCTCCTGAACCGCGCTTGCGGCCCTATCAGAAATTTCCTTTGAACCAGCCTTTGATTCTTGCCAGCGCCGAATGGCCATCCTTGATATCACGCCGGGCTAACTCATTACGTCCTTTATGGGCCGCAACGACTCCCCCGTGGCTTTCTAGGCCTTGCCCATGACGAGTTTCCTGCAGTGCATAATGCAGTAAACCAACGCCCGTCGCATAGATAGGATTGCGAACCACATCTGCCAAGCCTCTGACATTTTGCGGGCAGGCAATACGAACCGGCATATGGAAAATTTCTTCCGCCAGTTCGCTTACACCTTCCATGCGCGAGGTGCCGCCGGTGAGCACCACACCCGCAGCCACCATATCTTCATAGCCGCTGCGACGTAATTCGTCTCTTACTAACGTAAAGAGTTCCTCGTAACGAGGTTCGACCACTTCCGCTAGCGCCTGACGCGATAGATCTCTGGCTGGGCGATCACCCACGCTAGGCACTTTAATCATCTCATCGCTTGCAGCAAGCTGGGTTAATGCGCAAGCGTATTTCACCTTGATTTCTTCAGCGTGCTGGGTCGGCGTTCGCAGTGCCATCGCGATGTCATTGGTGACTTGGTCACCTGCAATGGGGATCACCGCTGTATGGCGAATGGCACCTTCTGTGAAAATCGCCATATCGGTGGTACCACCACCGATATCCACCATACATACCCCGAGCTCACGCTCATCCTCCGTCAGCACAGCCATACTAGAGGCCAACTGTTCCAAAATAATGGCATCCACATCTAAACCGCAGCGCCGTACACACTTTTCAATGTTTTGCACAGCATTCTGGGCCGCCGTTACTAAGTGCACTTGTGCTTCAAGTCTTACCCCTGACATCCCCAGCGGCTCACGGATGCCGCCTTGGGTATCAATGGAAAACTCTTGAGGTAATACATGTAACACTCGCTGGCCTTCTGAAATCGCTCGTGCGCGAGCCGAGTCGATCACCCGTTCAATGTCTGAAGGTGTTACTTCACGCTCCTTAATCGCGACAACGCCGTCGGAATTCATGGAGCTAATATGGCTACCCGCCACGCCCACATAAACCGAGTGGATGTCGCATCCAGCCATCAGTTCGGCTTCTTCCACCGCACGCTGAATAGACAGAACCGTTGACTCAATATTAATCACAACGCCGCGCTTCATACCGCGCGAGGGGTGGGAACCGATACCGGCAATCTCAATCCCCCCATCATCGGTGGGTTGACCGACTATCGCGACGACCTTGGACGTTCCGATGTCCAGCCCGACAACCATATTGGATGCGTTGGGTGAGCCTGCCATGAGTCGGTAAATCTCCTTGCCGTCATTTTAATAGGGTAGGTATTGCCAATCGGCATTAAAACGCCAACGCAATAACCAATTTGCGTTTAATAGCTTTAACTAGAATACTATCTAACCAAGCTAACCGCTGACAGGATAATAAAACTCATCCACATCACCGCTAGGGACATAGTATAGAAACAATAGTCGCAATACGACTAGCGCACAGCCACGATAATTGGACTGGATCGCAATTTAAACCCCATTCATGGGTTTTTCGGCGTTGGCAACCACTCACATTACCTACTTTTTGCACATTGCCACGAGCGGTTACTCATTGACCTCTTGCTGTTCACGCTCTTGAAAATCCGTTTCACCATGCCAAGCCACCGCAACACCATTAGGATAGCGTAAATCAATATAGCGGATATGCTCACTAAAGCTTGCAAGCTCGCGCTGCCAAGAAGCAGATAACCTTGCCAAACGCTCTCCATGCTGACGTCTACCTAACATGACCCAGGCCCCGTCTCCCAACTGTAAGCGCCAAGCACCGCGAGGCTCTAAGCGTAGCTGAGAAAGCGATAGCGACAAACTGGCAAAATGGGGAGTCAACCGCTGATAATACGCCAACACCTCTTCACTGTTGCCCGCTGGCCCTGAGAGGTCGGGCAACCCTTCAGGTGCACCTAACGGCGCAAATGCAAACGGCTCTCCTTCAGGATTAAGCAGGAAATCATCGTTCCAGCGCGCTACAGGCACCTGCTCCACTAGCTCAAACACCAAAGCGTTAGGCCACTCGCGGGAAATTCGCACTTCATTCAGCCAGCCAATACGTAGCGCACGCTGGCGTAACTCGCCTAGATCTACCGATAGCCACGTTGCATCCTGCACAAGCGGCGCTAACTGCGTACGCAGGTAATCAGCACTAACGTACTCCCATTCGCCACGAATCGACACGCGCTCAATGGGACGATCAAGCCATAGCCACAGTGCACGGCCGCCCGCACCTAGTAGCAGCGCCAGCAGCACAACGCCCAGCCATGCGTTGCGTTTTTTCATAACGCTCCTATTGCCCAGCTACTCATTACGGCATGCTCGGCTGAACGGCGGTCTGTAAAATACGCATGACCAACTGATCAAAGTCAATCCCGGCGTAGGCGGCTGCCTGCGGCACCAGGCTGTGGTCAGTCATGCCGGGCACGGTGTTAACCTCTATCAGCCAACACTTACCAGCTGCGTCACGCATTACATCAATACGCCCCCACCCTTCGCCACCTACCGCTAAAAAGGCCTCTTTACATAGTGCTGCCAGCGCTTGCTCATCCTGCTCAGACAAACCACAGGGCAGATGGTACTGCGTGGTGTTAGCAATGTACTTGGCTTCGTAGTCATAGAATCCACCCGGCACTTCAACGCGAATAGCGGGCAACACATCATCACCCAGGAGCGCGACCGTGTATTCATCCCCGACAATAAACCGCTCAGCCATTACCCGCGCATCAAATTTTGCGGCAGCCGTGTAGGCAGCTTTTAATTCATCCCGGCTTTTGACAATACTGATGCCCAAGGTGGAGCCTTCATGGACTGGCTTGACCACCATAGGCAGCCCAAGCTGGTTTACTACGGCCGTCCAATCAGCGTTTTCACTTAGCATGATGCTTTCAGGGGTAGGCAAGCCAACGGCCTGCCACACTTGCTTAGTGCGCTGTTTATCCATGCCCAATGCAGATGCCAGTACGCCGCTGCCGGTATAGGGCACGCCGAGCAGCTCTAACGCGCCCTGAAACGTGCCGTCTTCTCCACCACGCCCATGTAGCGCCACAAACACGGCGCTAGGCGCCAGACGCTCAAGCCCTGCTAGACCACCCTCTTTAGGGTCGTAGCCGAGCGCATCCACACCTTGACGTTTTAAAGCGGCAAGAATAGCGGCGCCGCTTTTCAGGGAAACATCCCGCTCAGCCGATGTTCCACCGTAAACCACTACGACGCGGTCTAGAGAACCGGTTTGCCCGCTGTTCATAGCGCCACCTCATCCATCTCAAGTTTTGCCTGAGCAAGGCGCAGCGAAATACCGCCAATGTCGCCGGCCCCTTGAGTAATCAAAATATCTCCAGGCCGTAGCACATTATTCAACAAGGCAGGCAGCTCCTGCTTGTGCTCGACAAACAGCGGATCGACTTCACCACGCTGTCGAATAGAGCCCGCCAGCGTTTTCCCTTCGGCTCCCGGCAGCACGGCCTCACCTGCGCTGTATACATCCAGTAGCACCAGGGTATCCACCTGAGAAAGCACACGCACAAAATCCTCAAAAAGATCCCGCGTACGGCTGTAACGGTGGGGTTGGTAAAGCATCACAAGGCGTCGATCAGGCCAACCTGCTCGCACTGCCTGGATTACCATATCGACTTCACGAGGATGGTGACCGTAGTCATCCACTAGCATGATATCGCCACCGCCGGAAGGTGCTGGAAAGTGTCCATGCACTTGAAAGCGTCGCCCTACCCCGGCGAACCCAGTTAGCCCGCGCTGGATCGCATCATCACTTACGCCTGCGTCAGTGGCCACAACGATAGCCGCCATCGCATTGAGGGCGTTATGGCGGCCCGGCATAGCGAGCCGAATGGCCAGCGGTGCCGCATCACCAGGGCGCAGAGCGGTAAACGAGACTTCTCCCGCCTGTTGAGAAAAATCAACGATGCGGTAGTCGGCATCTTCATCAAAGCCGTAAGTGACAAACTGGCGTTTAACTTGGTCACACAGCCCACGCACATGAGGATCGTCAATACACAGCACCGCAAGACCATAAAACGGTAGATTGTGCAAAAATTCGATGAAAGTGCTTTTCAGGCGCTCAAAATCGCCGCCATAAGTCGCCATGTGGTCAGCATCGATATTGGTAACAATCGATACCATGGGCTGAAGGTGAAGGAACGAGGCATCGGATTCATCAGCTTCAGCGACTAAGTAATCACCTTCACCTAAACGAGCATTGGCGCCTGCACTCGTCAGTTTTCCGCCAATCACAAAAGTAGGGTCCAGGCCACCCTCGGCCAATAGTGTTGCTGTCAAGCTAGTGGTGGTTGTTTTACCGTGAGTCCCCGCGACGGCAATACCGTGACGGAAGCGCATCAGTTCTGCCAGCATTTCGGCACGGCGCACTACCGGCACGCGGTGCTCATGTGCCCAGCGTATTTCAGGGTTGGTTTCATCGATTGCGCTGGAGACAACAACCACATCGGCCCCCTGCACATGCTCTTCAGCATGACCAATGGCCACGCTTACTCCGAACTGGCGCAGCCGCTCAACCACGGCGGAGGCTTTCATGTCGCTACCGCTAACTTGGTAGCCCTGGTTGGCTAATACTTCGGCAATACCGCACATGCCTGCACCACCGATACCTACAAAATGCAGCCGCTTAATACGACGCATACCGGGGCCAGTTGGGCGAGCCCCCTGCGGCGACATGTTAGTCACTGAATCGGTCACGCAGTTTCTCCTTGCTTCACTAATCCCAAACAGCCTGCTGCAAGACGCGCGGTGGCATCTAAATAAGCGGCTTGGCGCGCTTTAGACGCCATTTCCGCCAGCCTGTCGGGATGAAGTAATTCGTCTAATAATTGAGTTAAGCGCTCAGGCGTGAGGGCTGATTGGATGACACACTGAGCCGCTCCCGCCTTCACCAGCACATCAGCATTGACTCGCTGATGGTCATCTACTGCAAATGGAAATGGCACTAACAGCGCAGGCTTTGCCGCTGCAGCCAACTCGGCAACCGTTAACGCACCAGCGCGGCAAACCACAAGATCCGCCCATGAGTAGGCGGCCGCCATATCATCGATAAAGGGGCTAACATCGGCCACAATGCCAAGTTCTGTATATGCCTGGGCGGTGGCTACGTCGCGCTCTTTACCGGCTTGATGGCGCACATCCGGGCGCCGCTCTGGTGGTAGCGCGGCAAGCGCTGGCGGCAGGCGCTCATTTAGTGCTACAGCACCGAGCGAGCCACCCACAACCAGCAGCCTAAGCGGCCTATTAGACATCTCAGCCACCTGCTTAGGGCTCTCGCCTAGCGCCGCAATCTCTTCACGCACGGGGTTACCAATAACTACTGCACGACTGCCAAACGCATCCTCAAAGGCGGCGTAAGTACGCGTCGCCAAGCGCGAAAGCACTTTATTAGTGAGGCCTGCGACGGCATTCTGTTCATGAATGACCAGCGGCACACCCGACAGCCGCGCCGCCAGCCCACCCGGGCCACTGGCAAAGCCCCCCAGGCCGACCACAACATCAGGTTTAAAGCGTTTAATGATGCGTCGCGCCTGCATCACCGCTCGGGAAAGATTGATGGGCGCTTTGCACCAGCCTGCCAGCCCTTTGCCCCTCAGCCCTTCAATGGCAATCGTGTGTAGCATAATACCAGCATTAGGCACTAGCCGATTTTCGATACCACGCGGGCTTCCCAGCCATTCAACGTCGACACCCTTGGCCTGTAAAGCATGCGCCAAAGAGAGCGCAGGAATAACGTGCCCACCGGTTCCCCCGGCCATAATCAATATCCGTCGACGCGAGTTCGTCGCCACAAACGACTCCTTGAATAATTACGATAAACGCGGTTCTCGGCGTGCTCGGTAGGGGGTGGGCGTACGCCGGGGGCGGTGCCGAGTCTCAGCATCCACACGCAGCAGTAGCCCAATCATCATGCCCGTCACCAACAGACTTGAGCCGCCATAGCTGATTAGCGGCAGAGTAAGCCCTTTTGTGGGCAGCAACCCAGAGCTTACGGCCATGTTAATGAACGCCTGAGCCGCCACAATAAACCCAATGCCGTAGCTAACGTAGGCGCCAAACAGATGCCCTGCCAGCTCCGCGCGGCGGCCGACCCACATGGCGCGTACAATAAATAGAGTAAACAGTAGCACCACTAAAATGGCACCAATCATCCCTAGCTCTTCGGCCACTACGGCAAAAATAAAGTCGGTGTGGGCTTCCGGCAGGTAGTGAAGCTTTTGAACGCTATTGCCAAGACCGGTACCTGTTACATGCCCACGACCAAACGCAATCAACGCCTGGGTTAACTGATAGCCGGTGGCAAATTGATCGGCCCAGGGGTCAAGAAAGCTTGTCCAGCGGGCCAAGCGGTAGGGCTCCATTACTACCATCATCACCGCCCCAACCCCCAGCACGCTTCCACTGCCGAGCAGTAAGGTCAGCGAGGCGCCACTCATCATTAACATGCCAATGACACACACGGCGTAAACCACCATGCCACCGAAATCTGGAGCTAAGAACAGCAGGCTCGCGGGCACGGCAAGCACGGCCAATGGCCGCCACATGGTAAACGCCCGCTGCCGCAGCTCGTAGGTAAAGCGCGACATAAATGCCGCCATGTAAAAAATAAGGCCCACTTTCGCCAGTTCCGACACCTGCAAACTCGGCAGCGGCCCAGGCAGTGAAATCCAACGCTTACTGCCGTTCACCTCTTGGCCAATAACTAGCACCACCACCAGCATAAAAATGCTGACGAGTAGAATAAGCGCTGCGTTCTGCCGCCACAGCTCCAAAGGCACGCATAACATAAAGAGGCAGGCAACAATGGCTAATAATAGAAAGATGCCGTGCTGACGGGAGTAGTGGTAGCTGTTTTCCAGCAGCCCCACCGACGCAGAGCTGACCATAATCCAGCCAAGCCCCGCCAACGCCACCACCGCAACAATCAGCCAGATATCACAAGGCAGGTGCTGGGTCGTTAAGGCAGCGCGCAGCCGCTGTACTCTACTGAGAGATTCATCGCTCATGGCGTCAACTCGCTGCGTTTGTGCTCAACCCAGTGACGAAAAGCGTCACCTCGTGCCTGATAGTTGGCGAATTGATCCAAACTGGCACAAGCGGGTGACAGCAGCACGCAATCACCGGGTTTGGCCATGGCGAAAGCAACCTCCATGGCTTGCGTTAAGTGTTCTACACGCTCAACCGGAATCGCCTCATTAAGCGCTTCGGCAAGGCGCGGCGCATCGGCCCCAAACACAATAGCAGTGCGAGCGCTATTCGCTAGCGGCGCAGCCAACGGAGAAAAATCCGCCCCCTTGCCAACGCCGCCTGCCAAAAGAAGCAGCTTTCCTTGCAGGGTGGTGCCAATCCCGTTGATGGCAGCCAGCGTCGCGCCCACATTGGTTCCTTTGGAATCATTGACCCAGCGAACGCCGTTTAGCTCGGCAATGGTTTCACTGCGGTGCGGCAAACCTACAAACGCTTTTAGGGCACCGCACATACTGGCTTTATCAAAGCCTAATGCGCGCCCCATCGCCAGCGCCGCTAACGCATTGGCGTAATTATGCTGCCCAGTTATACGCAGCTCATCGGCTAACAGCCATGGCGTTTTGCCCTGCATTAGCCACCAATGGCCCTGTTGCTCGACCAGTCCCCACGCAGCATCACGGGGAGTATGTACCCCAAAGTGCTCGATATGCTCTAGCGGCTGATCCGGCCATGTTTGCGGATCGTCAGCATTCACCACGGCGTGCTCTGCGCCGATAAAAATACGCTGCTTGGCCTGTCGGTAGCCCTCTAGATCGCCGTGGCGATCAAGATGGTCATCGCAGAGATTTAAGAAGGCCGCCGAGGCCGCGCCTAAAGAGGGCGTGGTTTCCAACTGAAAGCTGGATAGCTCTAGGATGTATAGGTCGGCGTCTGGCTGTTGCGCCAGAAGATCAAGCGCGGGTGTACCTAGATTGCCGCCCACGGCGGCATTAATGCCAGATGCGGCAGCCATCTCGCCAAGTAGCGTCGTCACTGTGGACTTAGCATTGGAGCCCGTAATGGCCGCAATGGGTGCTTTCACGGCACGTTTGAACAGCGCGATTTCGCCTACCAGCATGGGCTCGCCAGTGGCAGGGTTATGGCGCTCAAGCAGCCCCTCCAAACCAGCCGTGCGAGGATCTACACCTGGGCTAATCACGACCTCGTAGGCCTGACAAAAATCCAAAGCAGCCAGAGAGCCACAATGCACCTGAACATCCGGGTACGTTTGGCGAAAAGCCTCCACCCCTGGAGGCGCTTCACGGGTATCAGCCACCATAAACGGCCTACCCAGCTGGGTAAGATGGCGGCAAATCGCCTGACCAGAGAGCCCTAGCCCAACGACTACCGTAAATCCGTTCGGTACCTGCACCATGTGGCTCCTTCTGCCATACGCCAAAGGCGGCCTGTGCGCCGCCTACTATTTCTTTGATTAACGAACTTTGAGCGTGGCCAAGCCTAGCAGCACAAGTACCACGGTAATTATCCAGAACCGCACGATAACCCGCGGCTCTGGCCACCCTTTCAGCTCGTAGTGGTGATGTAGCGGTGCCATGCGGAAGATGCGGCGTCCAGTTAGTTTGTAGGAGCCTACCTGGAGGATCACCGAGACGGTTTCCAGTACAAAAATACCGCCCATGATAAAGAGCACGATCTCTTGACGGACAATGACCGCGACTACCCCTAACGCAGCCCCAAGGGCAAGGGCACCTACGTCGCCCATAAATACCTGGGCGGGATAGGTGTTAAACCATAAAAAGCCAAGACCTGCACCCGCGATGGTGGCACAAAATACTGCCAACTCGCCGGTGCCGTGGATAAAAGGGATATGTAGGTAGTTGGCAAACACCGCATTACCGCTGGCATAAGCAAATACAGAGAGCCCCATCGCCACCAGCACAGTGGGCATGATGGCCAGACCGTCCAAGCCATCGGTCAGGTTGACGGCATTGGAGCTACCGACGATGACAAAGTAGCTCAATACGATGTAGAACAAGCCCAACGACAGCGCAACGTCCTTGAACAGCGGAATGAGCAGACTGGTTTCGGCGGGCGTGGTGGCCGTGGCGTACAGAATGATGGCGGCTCCCAGGCCGACCACCGACTGCCAGAAATATTTCCAACGTGCAGGCAGGCCTCGCGGATTCTTTTCAACCACTTTACGATAATCGTCGACCCACCCGATGGCGCCAAAGCCCAGCGTCACCAGCAGCACGATCCAGACGTAATAGTTGGTCAGGTCACCCCACAGCAAGGTGCTGATCGCAATCGCCAGCAGGATCATGGCGCCGCCCATGGTCGGCGTACCTGCTTTGGAAAGATGCGACTGTGGGCCGTCGTCGCGAACGGCCTGGCCAATCTGCCCTTCGACCAGGCGACGTATCACCCAGGGCCCCAGCCAAAGGCACAGCATCAGCGCGGTGAGCGCGGCGAGAATGACGCGCAGCGTCAAATAATTGAACACCTGAAACGCAGTTTGGAATTGAGCTAAAAAATTCGCCAAGTGAAGTAACATGAACGGCGTTTACCTTGTTTCATCCGCACGCAGCGCAGCAATGACCGTTTCCATGCCTGCACTACGCGACCCTTTCACCAGCAGAGTGGTGTTAGGCGGAAGAGTATTAATAACATGACGCACAAGCGTCTCGTGATCGTCAAAGTGTTGCCCGCGACCAAAGGCACTTGAGGCCGCGCGCGCCGCCTCGCCAAACGTTAATAACGTATCGATGCCTAACGACGCGGCGTAGCGGCCAATCTCTGCATGTAAAGCTTGGGACTCGCTGCCCAACTCCCCCATTGCCCCGAGTGCACACCAGCGTGGCGCTGGGAAGCTAGCGAGCGCATCCAAGGCAGCTTTAACCGCCCCTGGATTTGCATTGTAAGTGTCATCCAACAACGTTGCATTGCGTAATCCCGGCACCACGCTTAGCCGCCCCGAAAGCGAGGTTAAACAGCTTAATCCTGTCACGACGTGCTCTGGCGTTACTCCTAGCGCTAGCGCTGCTGCCGATGCGGCCAGGGCATTACTGACATTATGTTTGCCGATAAGCGGCAACTGCACTTCACCCATGATTTGGCCGTGCGCAACAAGCGTGAAAGCATACCGCCCCTGGGGGTCGCAGGAAAGTGCCCTCGCGTGAACGTCCGCATCGTCATGTAAGCCATAGCTTACAATTTGCCGAGGGGCAGCACAGGCGGCCCAAAAAGCGTAGTAGCGGTCATCCCTATTAATGACGGCAGTACCATGACCGCTAAGACCCGAGAAAATTTCACTCTTCGCCTGAGCAATTTGGCCCATGCCGCCAAACTCGCCCACATGAGCGCCAGTCACGTTAGTGATAATAGCGACCTGCGGTGCAGTGAGCTGGCTAGTCCAGGCGATCTCGCCTAAATGATTAGCGCCTAGCTCAATAACGCCCGCTTGATGTTCGCTCGATAAGCGCAGCAGGGTTAACGGCGCACCAATATCGTTATTCAAGTTGCCTGCTGTCGCCAGCACGCAACCTAGCGGTGCTAACAGCGCAGCAGTCATCTCTTTTACCGTGGTTTTACCGCTATTACCCGTCACCGCCACCAGCGGCAGGATAAAGCGCTGACGCCAAGCCCGCGCGACCAGCCCAAGTCCTAACCGCGTATCGGCGCACACCAACTGAGGTAGAGCGCTATCCACCTCACGCTCTACCAGGGCTGCTGCGGCCCCTTGCTCTTTGGCATGCTCTACAAACTCATGGCCATCAAAGCGCGGCCCTTTTAGCGCGATAAATAGACAGCCCGGCACAATTTTACGCGTGTCAGTCACTACCGCTGAAATGGGCAAGTTGGCGCTCTCAGCCGAGATATCGCAGCCAAGGGCGGCGGCTACTTCTACCAACGCCCACATCAGGGGGTTCCCCGTGTGGCAAGGGCGTGGAGCACCTGCTCGTCATCTTGATAAGGGTGGCGAACTCCGTCTATCTCTTGATAGGTTTCATGACCTTTTCCTGCAACGAGAATCACATCGTCAGGAGCGGCTTGATGAACCGCGTAAAGAATGGCTTGTCGGCGGTCACCTCTATCATCTACTGGCACACTACCGGCAAAGCCTGCGTGGATTTGCTGACGAATCTGCTCGGCAGACTCACTGCGTGGGTTGTCATCGGTGACGACCACGTAATCAGCCAGTTGCTCTGCTACTTTCGCCATTTCAGCGCGCTTCCCTGTATCCCGCTCACCGCCGCAGCCAAACAGGCACCATAGCTTGCCTTGACTGCCCAAATGGGCACGCAAAGCACCCAACGCACTCTGCAGTGCATCTGGCGTGTGGGCATAATCTACCACCACGCTAGGGGCGTTATCACCACCGTAGCAGGCCATGCGCCCCGGCACAGGAGAAAGCACTGCTGCTGCTTCAAAGATCGCATCCAGCGGCTCACCTAATCCGTAAAGTACGGCCATGGCAAGTAGTACATTATCCAGGTTGAAACGCCCCACGAGCCCTAGCTGCAGGACTTTTTCGCCTTCTGGGGTGGCTATCAGCGCCTGCTGCCCAAGGGCATGGGGCTGCCAATCTAGAACGCGCAGCGTCACTGCCTCATCGGTACCTGTCGCTAGTACGCGTACATCGCTATCGCAGCCCGCCAGCATCAACTTAGCGAGAGGATCATCACCATTGACCACCGCAAGAGATAGCTCGGTGCGTCTAAACAGCTTGGCTTTAGCGGCCGCGTAAGCCGCCATACTGCCGTGATAATCCAAATGATCTCGCGTCAGATTGGTGAAGACCGCGACGTTGACATCGACTGCGTCCAAACGCTGCTGATCTAACGCATGAGAAGAGGCTTCAAGCGCAACGCGCTTAACGCCCTGACGCGCTAGCTCACCTAGTGTTGCTTGCAGTGCCAACGGGCCTGGCGTGGTTAGACCGCTCTCAAGCAGCTTACCTGGCCGACCCACGCCCAGCGTCCCAATCACACCCGCTTGGGTGCCTAACTGCTCACTTAGCTCGGCCACATAGTGAGTCACCGAACTTTTGCCGTTCGTTCCCGTAACAGCAATGACCTCCAGACCACGAGGAACATCAAATAGCGCTCGACCTAATTCGCCTAGGCGTAGCGAAAGATGGGGGAGAAATAACACCCGTTCCTCTAGCCCTATGTCGCTATCCTTGGTGTGAGCCAGCACCAGCGAGGCACCCTTGGCCAGCGCTTGTTCGATATATTCGCGTCCATCGCGCTGACTACCAGGCACGGCCACGAACACGTCTCCAGCGGCCAGGGCGCGAGAATCCGTTCTTAAACTGAGCTGCTGAGGCAGGTCAGGCAATGCTGGCAGCTTGGCGCTGGGCCAGACGTGGTGCAACGCTTTCCATAACTGGTCTGGGCATATGGTCATGCCATCTCCTTAAACACTATTCGACCTCGTAGTCAGGCGGCACATCCAGTAGCCGCAACGCATTACCGGTGACACTAGAGAACACCGGCGCTGCCACCGCTCCACCATAAAATTCGCCTGCTTTGGGATGGTCAATCATCACCACCGTCACGATACGCGGGTCCGAAATGGGCGCAATCCCCGCAAAGACACTGCGGTACGCATCGGTGGCGTAGCCTTGCTGGCCCGTTTTACGCACGGTGCCGGTTTTTCCGCCAACGCGATACCCTTCTACACGGGCACGTCGCCCACCTGTATAGGCGCCAACCGAGGTTTCTAAGATTTCTAGTAAGTCGTTGGCAACACTCGGCTCAATGGCCGGGATACCTTGGGGCGGCTCTGACAACCTTAACAGCGAAGGGGGTAAGCGTTCACCATTATTAGCCAACGCAGTATAAGCACTGGCTAGCTGAACGGCCGTTACCGATAAACCATACCCATAAGAGAGGGCTGCTCGCTCACTTCTAGACCACCGAATCCGAGCCGGTAGATTGCCCGTAGACTCCCCTGGGAAGCCTGTTCCGGGGCTTTGCCCCAGGCCGAGCTGATTATACTTCTCCCAAATAGCCGTATCGCTTAGCTGCAGAGCCAAGCGAGACATGCCAATGTTAGAAGATTTTTCAAGAATACCCGCGAGATCCAGTTCACCGTAGTTACGGAAGTCTCGGATCGTAAATTGATCAAGCCTCATCCATCCAGGCGATGTATCTACCACAGCATCACGGCCAACAATACCGCTTTCAAGCACCGCTGCCATGGCTAACGGCTTCATGACCGAACCAGGCTCGAATACATCCACTAGCGCTTGATTACGCAAACCACGAGGATCTAAGCCCGCTCGGTTATTGGGGTTGTAAGACGGCAGATTGGCCATTGCCAGGACTTCACCTGTACGGGCATCCATCATGACCAAAACACCACCATCTGCTTGATGTTCAGCCACTGCAGCGCGCAATTCGCGATATGCCATGTACTGGATACGCTGATCAATCGCCAGGGTCAGCTCTCCGCCTGGCTGCGCTTCACGAATCACGCCCAGCTCTCGCACCAGCCGACCGCGCCGGTCTTTGATGACACGACGCTGCCCCGGGTGACCCGCTAGGTAGGGCTGATAAGCGAGCTCTAAGCCCTCCTGACCGACGTCGTCTACGTTGGTGACGCCGAGTATTTGGGCCGCCACCTCTCCAGCCGGGTAGTAGCGCTTGTATTCACGCTGTGGATAGACACCCGGCGTGCGCAGATCGAGGATGCGCTGCGCAGCGTCTGGGGTCATCTGTCGGCGCAAATACATGAATTCGCGGCTACTGTAGCGCGCCACCCGGGACTCGAAGTCATCCAGTGACATCCCCAGCGCCTGCGCCAGCATGACACGCTGGATGGCGTCTGTAGGCAACTCTTGAGGGTTCGCCCAAAGCGTCACGACCGGCGTGGATATTGCCAGTGGCTCGCCGTTACGGTCAGTGATCATTCCGCGGTGAGCAGGAATAGCTTCATGGCGCAGCGTGCGGGCATCACCCTGGCTCTGCAAAAATGGGCGATCAATCACCTGTAGCAGTGTAATTCGCCCAATCAAAATGGCAGAGGCGAGACCAACTGCTAACAAAATAAAGAAAAAGCGCCCACCAGCAAGCGGCGGCGCAATAGGATATTGGCGGGACTTCCCTCCCCGACCTTCACGCTTCATGGCCGAATCACCTCGACATCATTTACGTCAGGAATACGCATCTCTAGCCGTTCCGTGGCAATTTGTTCAATGCGGGCTGGCGTTGCCCAAGCCCCCTCTTCCAACAGCAGTTGGCCCCACTCGGTCTGGAGCTGGTTTTCTTCCTGCTCTAACCGCTGAAGCTCAGCAAACTGTACCCGCGTCATATGGGTGGTGGTCACTACTGCTAAGCCAGTCAATAAACAGGCAAAGAACAGCGCAATCATGGTAATGGGCCACAGGCGAAGACGCAGCTTGAACGGCCACTCTGCCCGCAACGTGGAAGCCCAACGCACTAGCCGCTCCATGCTCATGATTAGCCTCGCTTACGGGCCGCCCGCATAACGGCACTGCGCGCGCGGGGGTTGGCATCCACTTCCTCGTCGCTAGGACGACTGCCTTTACCCAGCGCCTCAAGACGGCGATTTAACTGGTCGTCGCGAATGGGTACGCCCCGAGGCAAGTGGGTGTCACCGCGCACGTGATGGCGGATAAAGCGCTTCACACGGCGATCTTCCAAGGAGTGAAAGCTGATGACCACCAGATGACCGCCCGGCGCTAGCGCTTCAAGCGCTGCCTCTAAGGCGGCATCTAGCTGGTCAAGTTCCCCATTAAGATAAATACGCAGCCCCTGAAACGCTTTGGTCGCTGGGTGCCGACCTTTTTCCCATGCTGGGTGGGCGGCTTTCAGCACCTCCGCCAAATCCACCGTGTGGGTAAAAGGCTTCTCCACGCGTCGTTTCACCACGGCGTTAGCTAGGCGCTTGGCGTAGCGCTCCTCACCGTAGGTTTTAAAGACGTTGGCAATATCGGCTTCACTGGCTCGCGCCAAAAACTCGGCGGCACTTTCCCCTTGCGTGGGATCCATGCGCATATCTAGCGGGCCGTTGCGCATAAAGCTAAAACCGCGCCCAGGATCATCAAGCTGCGGGGATGAGACGCCCACATCCAGCAAAACACCAGAGAGTTTGCCGTAGAGCCCCTGCTCTTTGGCAAATTCAGCCAAGTGAGCAAATTCACGCTGAGTAATGTGGAAACGGGAGTCTTCTATCTCAGCAGCGGCGGCAATGGCCTGCGGGTCGCGATCCATGGCCAACAAGCGACCCTGCTCGCTTAAGCGCGAAAGAATTAACCGGGAGTGACCGCCACGGCCAAAGGTACCATCTAGGTAGATACCTTCAGAATCGTGGACCAGTGCATCTACCGCTCCTTCCAATAAAACGCTGGTATGACGAAAACGGGTGACCTGATCAGCGTCAGCAGAAGGCATGTTACTCTCACACATAATTTGGGAAGGCGTGCTTGGCACGCCTTTCATGGAAATGGGGAGTCGGCCGATAAGCCGGGTTCTGTCGTGGACAGTCATTCCTCTAGGCGCTGCGTCACCGCAGCGCTCAAGCAACCTA
>Ga0098068_1000054_pt1 | contig 49172 bp, 45 predicted proteins | sample 26BtaG_FD_75059 | JGI IMG/M metagenome (GOLD analysis project Ga0098068, IMG submission 75059) | Marine viral communities from Cariaco Basin, Caribbean Sea - 26B_WHOI_OMZ_CsCl | ecosystem: Environmental > Aquatic > Marine > Oceanic | place: Caribbean Sea: Cariaco Basin | collected 2014-11-09 | reverse complement strand
TATGTATTCAGAGTAACTTTGGAAGGTGGACAGGTGGAAACCTTTAAGATCATAAAAAAATAAAAGTTCATATAACTTTTTTTAAGAATAGAAAAGCCTCGGGAAACCGGGGCTTTTTTTGTTCTTTTTCTTTGTATACGGGTTTCACAATCTTTATTCTAAACCTCTGTTTCTCACAAAACATAATAAAAAATAAAAAAATCTATTCTTACTTTTTCCTTAGTCTACTTTCTTTGTAGGGTACTGAGGATCGGCAAGTTAAATCAAAAATCAACAACAAATAAATTGATTTCAATCATTTTTTAATCTGACTTTTAGTGCATTACGGTTTCTGAAATTCTTTGAGCCCGAAAAATTTTTCTATATTCGCCAATTATTAAAATCTCTAAAACTATTAGTATGAAAAAAATTACGCTTGCATTGGCTCTTTTTATAGGGTCAATTGGCTTAGTAGAAGCTCAAAACTCGTTCACGAGTAACAACCCAATTTCAGAAACAACGTCAGGGGTGACAAATAACGTATTTACTACCATTCAAAACACAAATGTTGCGAATGAAGGTTTCACGAACTTTGCTCCCGTTGTTATAACCCACAGTAATTCGCAAACGATAGCTCCAGGCGAAGAAATAGCTTGTGCAAGTTCAACAAGCTTCAGGGACAATAATTTATTCCGTGTTTTTGATTTACCGGGAGATTTTGGTGTGATGAACGGCTATGAAGTAAATGCAGTTGAGTTTGCCATTGGTACTATTTCAACCCCTTCTAGCTTCCCCATCACTGCTAATATTTATTCAACAACCCCAGGTTCTTTTCCGGGTGGAACTTTAACTCTTCAAGGAACAGCAATTTATACTGCAACGAATGCAGATGCTGAAACAATGATTACATTACCTCTTTCGGCGCTAATTCCTGCTGGAGAAGCTATGGTAATGGAACTGGTATTGGTAGATGATGGTACAGATACGCACACTATGCGTTTTGGTTGTAATAGTGTAGGCGAAACTGGACCTAGTTATATTCAGGCTCCAGTTTGTGGTGCAAATGTACCTACTCCATTTTCTACCTTAGGCTTGAGTCAAGGTTTGGTATGGAACGTTCTAGGCGATGATGAGCCAAGTGGAGGTACAATTGAAGAACCCGATTTCGACTGTTTCCAAGGAGATGGAATTACTTCTTCTTATGACAATGGATATGGAATCACAGCTTCAAATGTGTTTCGATCGGCCGATGATTTTATTGTAGCTACAGATATAGAATTTACAATGAGACAAATTACGATTGACGTTTTGAGCGATACACCCGTTACAAATGCAACACTGAATGTTAGATCCGATGCTGCAGGAACACCAGGTGGAATTGTAGAAACAATTACGATGGCACCAAGTTCTGCAATTACCTATGATGAGGCATTTGGATATGATGTTCAACATTTGACATTTGATTTAGCTACGCCGCTTGTATTTACAGAAGGTACGTATTGGTTAGAACCATCAATGACAAATTCAGACAACACTACTGTTTTCTGGTTGGTAACTTCAGCCGGCTCAAACGGTGCAATTCTTCAGAGAAGTGAAGATACAGGAACCACATGGGCACCTGACGTAGATAGTCTTCAAGCTGTATTCTTTGTAGCAGGTGAATGTGAAAGCGTCCTAGACGTTAACGACATGAACTCATTCAGTTTTTCTTACTATCCAAACCCTGTGAAAGATGTATTGAACATCCAATCACAGAAAGCGGTGAAATCAGTGGAAGCATTTAACATCACCGGTCAAAAAGTAATCTCAAACGCAAAAGCGCTAAACGGACAAATCAATGTTAGTTCATTGACTCCTGGAACGTATGTATTCAGAGTAGCTTTGGAAGATGGACAGGTGGAAACTTTTAAGATTATTAAAAGATAATTAATTAGTTTAATTAGAATACGAAAAGCCTTGGGAAACCAGGGCTTTTTCATGTCGGAAAGTGATATTGTTTGAAAGAAACAGATTGAAGTTATCAACTCCTCCAAAGTATCACAAAACAAAAAAGGCTTGGGAAAATTTCCCAAGCCTTTTTTGTTTTCCATTTTTAAAGAAATTATACGAACGGAGTTTTCACTATTTCCGCTAAGACATTCTTATCTCGAATTTGGATATAAATCGAAGTTCCAACTTTTGAAAACTCTGGAGTCACATACCCCAATCCAATTCCTTGTTTCAACATCGGTGACTGCGTTCCTGAAGTTACTATTCCAATTTCATTTCCACTCTCATCTGCAATTTTATAATCATGACGAGGAATTCCTCGGTCCACCATTTTGAATCCAATCAATTTACGGGTCACTCCCTCCTCCTTTTGTTTGGCTAAGATGTCTCTTGCTATGAAGACTTTATCAAGCTTGGTAATCCATCCTAAACCTGCTTCCAAAGGAGAAATGGTCTCATTGATGTCATTCCCATACAAACAATATCCTTTTTCTAAACGCAAAGTATCTCGGGCAGCCAAACCACAAGGCTCTATCCCGAAAGCTTTTCCCGCTTCCAATACTTTTTCCCAAATCACTTTGGCGTCTTTATTTTCGAAATAAATTTCAAAACCGCCTGAACCGGTATATCCAGTTGCAGAAATTATCACATTATCTACTCCCGCGAAATTCCCTACTTTGAAGTGATAAAATGGAATTCCCGCTAAATTTTCATCACTCAAAGCTTGCATCGCTTCAATCGCTTTCGGACCTTGAATCGCTAAAAGTGAATAATCATCGGATGCATTGGTTAAAGTTACATCAAAGGTATTTTGTTTGTTGATCCAATCCCAATCTTTTGCAATGTTTGATGCATTCACAACCAACATCCATTCGTCTTCTGACATTTTGTAAATAATCAAATCATCGATTATACCTCCTTTTTCATTCGTCATACAAGTATATTGAGCTTGCCCTACATTTACCTTGGTGACATCATTGGTTCCAATGAATTGCAAAAGATTTTCCACCTCAGGTCCTTTCGCGAAAAATTGTCCCATGTGGCTAACGTCAAATACACCGACTCCTGAACGCACCACCATGTGTTCTTGATTTACGCCGGCATATTGAACCGGCATTTCAAAACCGGCATATGGAACCATCTTCGCTCCCAAATCTTTATGAATCTGATTTAATGTTGTAAGTTTCATTTCTATCGTATTTTGTACAATTCTTTATTTATTTTTTGAAATCCTTCTCCTTAATCGAAAGAGTTCGGATATTCGTTTTTTACTTTCTCTATTTTTTCTTCCACTGATTTCGTCAATTCATTCTGATAAGCCAAAATCTTATTCGAAATAATTTCATCCGAGCTTCCTAAAATTCGTGCTGCCAAAAGCCCCGCGTTTTTTGCTGAATTTAAAGCCACTGTTGCCACTGGAATCCCATTGGGCATTTGCAAAATGGATAAAATAGAATCCCACCCATCAATGGAATTCGATGATTTAATAGGAACTCCAATAACTGGAAGAGGTGTCAAAGAAGCAACCATCCCAGGTAAATGCGCAGCACCACCTGCTCCTGCAATAATTACTTTTAGCCCTCGATTGCGTGCTTTTTTTGCATAATCAACCATCCGATCTGGCGTTCTATGTGCAGAAACGATGGTCAATTCATATTCAATTCCTAATTCGTCCAATAATTCAGCAGCTTGCTTCATAATTGGCAAATCACTGTCACTTCCCATGATAATTCCAATCATATTTTATTTTTTAGCGATTACGCGTATTGTTCTATTTACTTCTGAAATTGTATTTCGTAATTCCATCAAATTGCTATTTACCATCGTGATATGCCCCATCTTTCTTCCTGGACGGGTTTCTTCTTTTGCATACCAATGCAAATAAACACCTGGAACTTTTAAAAGTTTATCTTGATTTTCAATTTGGGCTATTCCAACTTCCCCTTCAGCTCCAATTAAATTCACCATGGCCGAAGTAATAAATAACTTTGTACTTCCCAAAGGCAAATCCATCAACGTCCGCAACATCTGATCAAATTGAGAGCTAAATGCCGCTTCAATCGTGGAGTGTCCACTATTATGAACGCGACATGCGGTTTCATTCACCCAAATAGAACCATCTGTATTCAAAAACATTTCTACTGCGAAAACACCTGCAGATTTTAAGTTCTTTACTACTTTTTTGGCAATTTCTGCCGCTTCTTCAGCTTTGATCTCATCCAAAGTGGAAGGCATCAATAGATAATCCAACAAATTATATTCTTCATTGAAAACCAATTCCACAACCGGATAATTAACCAAGTTTCCTTTTCCATCGGACACAACGATAATGGCAATTTCTTTATCTAAATCAGCAGGCATTTCATAAATCGAAGGAACTTTTAACTGGTTTTTTAAATCTTTATCCGATTTTAAAAACTGAACTCCCTTTCCATCATAGCCTCCTTTGTTTGCTTTCTGAAATAAAGGATATGTCGGTTTATTTCCTTTTAAATCCTTCCAATTCTCCAATTCAAAATACGGAGCTGTGGGGATTTTGTGCGCTGTGTAGAATTTCTTCTGAACGGATTTATCTTGAATGATTTCCAACGCGGCGGGATCTGGGACCACTTTTTTTCCGATGGATTTTAAATAATGAAGGGCTTTAACATTGACATGTTCAATCTCAATCCCAATCGCATCCAAATCTTTTCCAAAATCAACGACGGTTTGATAATCTGCGAAATCTCCTTGAACAAAATGATGTGCATGTCTGGCGCAAGGCGCATTGGCCGAAGGATCCAGAATATGAATCTCAACCGGATATTGCAATGCATTCTGCAAAAACATATACCCCAGCTGTCCGCCACCTAAAATTCCGATTTTCATAATGACTGCGAAGTTAATTCTTATGCACCGAAGTATCAAATATTTTATGCTTTGAAATAGAGCCAAATGTTGCAATTCATCTTTAATAGGATGGTTTTCACTTTCGAACTTCCAATCTATTTCATCTTACATCTAATTCCTAAATATCGTACATTTGCTTAAATTTGACAGTGAATGAGCTTATTTAAAAGAGCAATCCAATATACAAAACCCTATCGTTCTTCTTTTGTCATTGCCATCGCATGTAACTTTATGTATGCGATTTTCAATGTATTGGCATTGGCGTTTATGATGCCCATACTAAGTATTCTATTTGACGAAAAGAAGGAGCCAATTACAGAAAAACCGGTTTTCTCCGGAAATTTTCTGGATTTAAAAGATTTCGCTTCCGATTATTCCGGATTTTATTTAAGTGAAATTGCCCAACAAAGTGGTCCCTTAACGGTATTAATGTATTCTTGTGTCGCCTTTATTATGTTATTTTTCTTCCGAAATATATTTAGTTATATGTCGGAATACTTTTTAATTGACCTTCGTTCGGGCGTTTCCAGAGATTTTAGAGTAGATATTCACAATAAAATTCTTGCACTTCCTGTTTCTTATTTTACGGAAAAACAGAAAGGAGATATGCTGGTTCGAATCTCAAGTGATGTAGGTGAAGTGGAAGGAAATATATTGAATGGTTTGGTAGAAATCATTCGAAGTCCAATTATGATCATTGTTTTTGTAACTACTTTATTTATTACAAGTTATCAACTAACATTATTCGCTTTAATGGTTTTTCCAATTATGGGAACTTTGATTTCACTCATCGGGAAAAGTTTGAAACGCGATGCGGGAAAAGCACAAGTAGAATTGGGGAATATCATGTCGTATGTCGATGAAACCTTGAATTCTTTAAAAATAATTAAAATATTCAATGCGGACCATCAAATAAAAAAGCGGTTTGATCAATCGATCAATCGATTCAGAAGCTTACTTCAAAAAGTAATGAAAAAAAGAGCTTTAGCTTCTCCAACGAGTGAATTCCTAGGCGCAATTACCATTGGACTTATCGTGTTTTTTGGAGGAAAATTAAGTTTGGAAGGTAATGGGTTGAGTGGTGCACAATTTATATTTTACATCGGAACTTTTTATACCTTATTGGATCCGATCAAGAAATTCTCACGCTCTCTTTCCGATATTCAAAAAGGTGAAGTATCTGCCCAGCGTATTTTTGAAGTGTTGGATAAGGAAATAGAAATTGAAGACAATCCAAACTCCCTTGACTTTGAATCCTTTCAAAATCAAATCGAATTTAAAAATGTTGGTTTTGGATATGGAAAGAAAGATGTTATTGAGAATTTTAATTTAACGATTCAAAAAGGAGAAACCGTTGCGTTTGTCGGTCATTCCGGAAGTGGAAAGTCAACATTAGCGAATTTAATTACACGGTTTTATGATGTAAGAGAAGGTGAAATCCTGATTGATGGAATCAATATTCGGGATATTAAATTAAGTGAATACCGTAAATTATTTGGATTGGTAACTCAAGATAGCATCCTGTTTAACGATACTATATTCAATAACATTTCGTTGGGCGACGATCAGGCTACGCTTGAAAAGGTAGTTTCTGCGGCAAAGATTGCCAATGCCGATGAATTCATTGAGAAAGCTGAAAATAAATACCAAGAGTCAGTAGGTGAAGGGGGTGGAAAACTAAGTGGAGGTCAGAAACAACGTCTAAGTATTGCACGTGCGGTTTATAAAAACCCTCCCATTATGGTTTTGGATGAAGCGACTTCCGCCTTGGATACGCAGTCTGAAAAATTAGTGCAAGATGCGTTGGATAAAATGATGTCGAACCGAACTTCGATTGTGATTGCCCACCGATTATCGACCATTGTAAATGCCGATAAAATCATCGTTCTCGAAAACGGAAAAATAAAAGAGTCCGGCACACATACTGAACTCTTACAAAATAAAGGGATTTACACACAATTGATTCAATTACAAGATTTGAAATAGGTTATTGACGCGTCAATTTCACTTTGGCTTGTTCGCCTTCTACTTCAATAATGGTTGTAAAGTTGTTATTGTCCAAAAACTCAACTTCGGTATTTGTTGTTTGTCCTTCGAATGAAACATAATAAGTAGATCCATCTTTGGACCAATTTCCATTTTGTGTTTCTCCAGGAGTGCATTCATTGGTTTCTCCAACGGTTTCAAATGTTTCTACTTTCATCGAATAGTCATTGGCTAAAATGTATTTGTTCTTCAAAGGACAAGGTGCAACCATTTGCAAAAGAATATATACACTCACACCATTTTGCCAAACATCGGTTACTTTCCAAGTCCCTACAATCGTGTCCACATTATCGTTGGAATTATCATCGCTACTGCAAGAATTGGCAAATAGGCACAAAACCAACAGAGGTAAAATTAAAAATTTCAGGTTTTTCATTGTTTAATTATTTAGAATAGAACGAAGCTTATTTCCGAATAGTATCAAGGACGCAAATCAATTCAAGAAGCTACAGATGGTTTCTACTAGGAAAATAAGACAAAACTTAAGGCAAAGAGTTAAACTTGAAAGATCAAAACGATTTCTAAATCTTAAAACTCAGGATTTAAAATTCAGATTTTAATGATCAATCTACTTTTTCGCCTCTTATTTCGAGCCAAAACAACCGCATAGGGAATGGATGGTTTAAAAATCGGGCAAACTCTCCAAAAACGGAAAAAAAATGAAAGGCAAAAGAAGAATTTAAAACAAAAGATACTTTCCGAATATTTACTATTCATGAAAGCTTAGCGGAGGAATTGACTCCCTATAAAATTCGTTTCAATCTCAGAAATAACAAAGTTTACAAAACAATCGTTTTATTTATATGAAATAGGGTAAAGGAAAAAAGATTTTTAGTGTTTGATCAGCGTTACCACTTCAGAAGAATTGTCTTCAAAAGTAACCCGAACCAAATATTTCCCTTTTTTGAAATTTCTAACGTTCAAATCAATGCTGGCTGCAGGTGAGTTATAGGATTTTGAAAAAACTTCACTTCCGATGATACTGTAAACAGAAACCGATTTAATTACGACTTGACTCCCTTCAATAAGAATTTTCGCATCGGAAACGGCTGGATTTGGAGAAATAGTTACTTTCTTCTCACTGATAGTAGTAGATATAGAGATTCCGTTCTTTGATTGTGCGAACACACTCACAGTAGAAAAACTCAATAATAGTATAAGTAAATATTTTTTCATATCTAATAGGACAAATTTAGAAATAATTTCTCAATAAACAATAGGTGTCTACTATTATTGCAAAAAAAATGCAGCACCCTGGTGCTGCATTTAAAATATGTTTAGTTTCTATTACAAACCAAAGCGAATAAAACCTACAACCTCCAATTCTGGACTAACAGATTTTACGTGGTCAGCGACAGACGTTTTTTCGTCTTTAATAAATGCCTGATGAACCAATGTATTGTCTTTAAAGAATCTTTGGATTTTACCTTTTACGATATTTTCAATCATCGCTTCTGGTTTTCCTTCCTGACGTAATTGATCTTTTGCAATTTCCATTTCCTTTTCGATCAAATCTGCAGAAACTTCCGACTCATTCAAAGCTACAGGATTCATTGCAGCAACTTGCATAGCAACTTCTCTTGCTGCTTCTTCAGCACCTTCCACTTTTGCAGAAAGCCCTACTACCGCACCGATTTTGTTTCCAGCGTGGATATATGAATTCACGAATGGAGCTGTTAGAATCTGGAAAGTTCCAATTTCAATTTTTTCACCGATTACTCCTGTCTGTTCAATCATTTTATCTGAAACAGACATTCCGTCCAAATCCGCTGTCAAAAGAGCTTCTTTACTATCAAGCTCCAAAGCCATATCCGCTAATCGCTGAGCCAAAGCAATAAAGTCTTCATTTTTCGCAACGAAATCCGTTTCACAATTCAAAGAAACAATGATCCCTTTGGTCTGATCTGCATTAACTTTTGCTATAACAGCACCTTCTGTACTATCTCTATCCGCTCTATTTGCGGCTACTTTTTGTCCTTTTTTACGTAGGTTTTCGATGGCCTTATCGAAATCACCACCTGCTTCTTCTAAAGCTTTTTTAGAGTCCATCATTCCGGCTCCGGTTGCATTTCTAAGTTTGCTTACCTCTGCTGCAGTTGCTTTATACATTGTTCTTAATTTTAAAAGTTATTATTTGAATCTTAAATAAAAAAGTAGTTCTCTCTATTCCGAAAGAACTACACTAAATTTTAATTAAATCCGAGTGGATAAATTAACTTATATTATTCTTTGGAAGTAGTTTCATCGGTTGCTTTCGCTTCTTCCGTCACTTTCACCTCTTCTACTACTTTCGCTTCTTCGAATGGTTCGTCTTTCGCTACTTCTTTTGTTTTCTCTTTATCCGCCTTTCTAGAAGTAAGTCCTTCTTTGATGGCTTCACTTATATAGGTCAAGATAATATCCACTGATTTTGAAGCATCATCGTTTGCAGGAATTGGAAAATCAATCACCCGTGGATCCGTATTCGTATCCACCATTGCAAAAACTGGGATACCTAATTTACGCGCTTCAGCCAATGCGATATGTTCTCTTACGGTATCTACAATAAATACTGCAGAGGGAATTCGAGTCATATCTGAAATTGAACCTAAGTCTCTTTCTAATTTTAATCTCAAACGGTCAACTTGAAGTCTTTCTTTTTTAGAAAGTGTTTCAAAAGTTCCGTCTTTCTTCATACGGTCGATGGAGTTCATCTTCTTAACCGCTTTACGAATGGTAACAAAGTTGGTTAACATACCTCCCATCCATCGTTCAGTAATGTAAGGCATATTCATGCTTTCTGCATGTTTTGCTACAACTTCTTTCGCTTGTTTTTTTGTAGCTACGAAAAGGATTTTTCGTCCTGAAGAAGCGATTTTACCTAATGCATTAGATGCTTCTTCTAATTTCACAGCTGTTTTGTGAAGATCAATGATGTGGATACCGTTTTTCTCCATAAAGATGTAAGGAGACATATTTGGGTTCCATTTTCTTGTTAAGTGACCGAAGTGTACTCCGGCTTCTAACAAGTCTTTTACATTTGCTTTTGCCATTTTCTTTGTTTTTTAGTTTACATTCCGTCTAATCTGCAAGCAATATGTAAGTGGTTGAAGTGATCTCGCCTTACCTATTTAGATGCTAAACCAACCGGAAAATGGTTTGTGATTTTTAATTTCAAATTTGCATTCTCTGTTTCAAGCCCAACGACTCAAGAAATTCACATTCAAAGGTTTCAACTTCAAATTTGAATTCAAAAACAAAGAATAAATATTAACGCTTAGAGAATTGGAATTTCTTACGTGCTTTCTTCTGACCGTACTTCTTACGCTCCACCATTCGTGGATCACGTGTCAATAAGCCTTCTGGTTTCAATTGACCTCTGAATTCAGAATCAACATCGCAAAGTGCTCTTGAAATTGCCAAACGAATCGCTTCTGCCTGACCAGTGACACCACCTCCAAATACTTTTACATCTACATTGTATTTTCCTTTGTTACCTGTAATTAAAAAAGGTTGCTCTACTTTGTATTGTAAAACTCCGGTAGTGAAGTATTCTTTCAACTCACGACCATTGATATAAATTTCGCCTTTTCCTTCTTGCAGATAAATTCGTGCAACAGAAGTTTTTCTTCGGCCTATTTTGTGAACGATTGCCATAACTTATAAATATGCTTTAATGTCTATTGATTTTGGTTTTTGCCCTTGGTGCGGATGATCTTCTCCTGTATAAACATATACATTGGAATAGATTTGAGCTCCTAATTTATTTTTAGGAAGCATTCCTTTAACCGCTTTTTCAACCAAACGGTTTGGGTCTTTGTCATACATTTGCTGTGCAGTCAAACTTCTTTGACCTCCTGGATGACCGGTGTGACGAATGTACAATTTATCGTTCCATTTGTTTCCGGACAATTCAATTTTATCAGCATTTACTACAATTACATAGTCTCCACAATCAGCATGAGGAGTGAAATTTGTCTTGTGCTTCCCTCTTGCTAATATAGCAATCCCTGATGCCAAACGACCTAAACTTAAGCCTGTTGCATCTACCTGAACCCACTCTTTCTGAGCTGACTCTTTGTTCGCTGATTTTGTTTTATAACTTAACGTATCCACTGTCTTCTTTTTTTTAATTTGTGCATGAAAATTCGGGTTGCAAATGTATAAATTCATTTTCACTTACACAAATGCTTTTGAATAAATTATTTAAATCCAAAAAAAAACAAATGCCTCGGCTTTCCGAGGCATTCATCTTTTCTGTATTTTATTCGAATTATTTAACTACGATTTTCTTAGTTAAGGTTTCTTTTCCTGATTGGATTTTCACCATATAAACACCAGCTGGTAGTGAATTCACATTGATTTGAGCATTCATTCCGTTTGGATTAACTTTCATCACCTGCTGTCCTGCTGTATTGTAAACAGCGATGTTTGAAATGTTAGATTTAGCAGTAACATTTACAACGTCTTTCGCTACCGTTGGGTATACTGAAATTGAAGCAGATGTTAAATCACTTACACCCATTTCACCTGCATAAAACTTAATGTTGTCAATGTACATAAAGTTTGTTGGCGCTGCTGAGAAATAATCAAATCCATCCAATTTACCTTGGAAGTTCGGATCATCTCCAAATGGAATAGTTTGGCCGAAATCTAATTCAACACCGTCCACAAAAAGCTTCATAGTATTGGTGTCTAAATCATGCTCAAGTGCAACATTAAACCACTCCTCCTCTACGTAGTTGAAGTTGTAAGCAACTCCTCCTGCAGCTAGATAAAAAGTTCCTGGAACTGGTGGATTCCCAGCTACCGTAGGGTCAAGACCAATATACGCTTGATAAGCCCAATTCCCAGTCGCTCCTAGTTGAGCCAAGTCATGCTGTGCATTAAAATACCCCGAAGAACCGAAATCAATAAAAATGTCCATGCTGTATGTCCATTTCCCTGAAGTTTTCATTCCCACCATTAAAATAGCATCCTGAATTTCATCATTCCCTATAAATCCAGACTGAGTACCTTCTGAGGCTTGATCAGCGGATACGATGATGTTTTCATTATTGTCAACCATACTCCAGTTTGTCCAATGACCGCCAAAATACGATCCCAACGGATAATCTTCAAACCCATCGGTTAATTGGGCATTTGCAGAAAGGCTAAATGCCAATGCCGTTGCTAATAAGTAAATTTTTCTCATAATTTCTAAATTTTGTTTTTTTTAACGTGGTAAAGTTATGTTTTTTTTTTACACTATAAAACTGAATGTTGTTAAATTTCAGTGTTTTTTTTTATAACACCTTATATTCAATCTTATTTTTTAATTTTGCAAAACAGTAAAAGTAAAGATATGCAAACACAAATAGATAACAAATTATCATTTCAACAGTTCAAACTACAAATCTTAAATGATTATAAATTGGCTTTACTTTCACGTGAAACTAGTTTATTAGGAAGAAAAGAAGTTTTAACTGGGAAGGCGAAATTCGGAATTTTTGGAGACGGGAAAGAAATCCCTCAACTGGCTATGGCCAAAGTTTTCAAAAACGGTGATTTTCGTTCGGGTTATTACCGTGACCAAACTTTTATGTTTGCTATAGGCCAGCTTTCAGTGACCGAATTCTTTGCCCAACTTTATGCCAATACCGATGTGGAAAAAGAACCTTCGTCCGCCGGACGTCAAATGAACTCACACTTTGCTACACGTTCATTGAATCCAGATGGTAGCTGGAAGAAACTAACCGACCAAAAAAATTCAAGCTCAGACATCTCTCCTACTTCCGGCCAAATGCCACGGCTGTTAGGATTGGCACAAGCTTCGAAATATTATAGAGAAGTTTCACACGCAGATACCGTTCAGAACTTTTCTGTCAATGGAAATGAAATTGCGTTTGGAACCATTGGTGACGCAAGTACTTCGGAAGGCCCTTTTTGGGAAACTATCAATGCAGGTGGTGTTCTTCAAGTTCCTATGATTGTTTCTATTTGGGACGATGGATACGGAATTTCTGTTCCGGGAAAATATCAACGTACTAAAAATAGTCTAAGTGAAATGCTTTCGGGTTTTGAGCAAAACGAAGACGAAAGAGGATACGCTCTATTTACAGTCAAAGCATGGGATTATCCGGCTTTAATCACGGTGTATGAACAGGCTGAAAAAATTGCGAGAGAAAAACACACTCCGTGTATAATTCATGTGGAAGAATGCACCCAACCCCAAGGCCATTCCACTTCCGGCTCGCACGAACGATACAAATCCATCGAAAGATTGAATTGGGAAAAAGAGTTCGATGCCATCGCAAAATTCAAAGAGTGGATTTTGAATTTCGATTCAGGTGAGGATCAATTGGCAACCGCTGAAGAGTTAGAAATCATAGAAATTGAAACTAAAAAAGAAGTAAGAATCGCTCAAAAACAAGCGTGGGAAGACTACCTGAATCCTCTTTTGGAATTAAGAAATGAAGCCATCTCTCTCATGGAAGCCTTGGCAAATGAAAGTCCAAATAAAACATTTGTTGAACATGAAATTAAAATCCTAAAAGGAAAACAAGTTCCCCATAAAAAAGATGTGTATAGCGCTATCCGAAAGATAGTTCGTTTGTGTCGTGAGGAAAAATCCGCATCGAAATCGCAATTAATCCATTGGTTGAAAGCGCGATTTGAAATTGAAAATGATGTATACTCTTCCCATTTACACAGCGAATCCCAATGGAGTGCGTTGAATCTTGAAAAAATAGATCCAACTTATTCAGACGAAGCACATGTGGAAGACGGACGAGTTGTATTAAGAGATAATTTCGATAAAATATTTAGTCAAAATGAGAATGTTCTTATTTTTGGTGAAGATGCCGGAAACATAGGTGATGTAAACCAAGGTTTGGAAGGATTGCAAGAGAAATATGGTGAAGCGAAAGTATGCGACACCGGAATTCGAGAAGCGACCATCATCGGTCAAGGAATAGGATTGGCGATGCGGGGACTTCGACCGATTGCTGAAATTCAGTATTTGGACTATGTTCTTTACGGTCTTCAACTTATGTCTGACGACTTATCGACTGTTCAATACCGAACCAAAGGCGGACAAAAATCACCGTTAATCGTTCGTACGCGTGGTCATCGTTTGGAAGGGATTTGGCACTCAGGTTCACCAATGGGTGGAATCCTGAATTTAGTTCGTGGAATGTACGTTTTGGTTCCACGTGATTTAACCAAAGCCGCTGGATTCTACAATGCATTGCTGAAGTGTGACGAACCGGCCATTGTGGTAGAAAGTTTAAACGGGTATCGTTTAAAAGAAAAAATGCCGACCAATTTAGGGGAATTCACAACGCCAATTGGTGAAGTGGAAGTGACCAAAACCGGTTCAGATGTTACTTTGGTAACCTATGGCTCTACGTGGAGAATTGTAATGGAAGCTTCCAAAGAATTGGCTCAATTGGGAATTGACGCGGAAGTGATTGATGCTCAGTCTTTACTTCCATTCGATATTCAAGGTGATGTGGCGAAAAGCGTGGAAAAAACCAACCGATTGGTAGTAATTGACGAAGACGTTCCCGGCGGTGCCTCTGCATTTATTCTCCAACAAATTCTGGAAAAACAAAATGCCTATTTCCATTTGGATAGCAAACCGTTGACAATTACCGCAAAAGCACACAGACCTCCTTATGGAAGTGATGGTGATTATTTTTCAAAACCATCTGCAGATGACATTGTAGAACAAGTTTATGATTTAATGAATGAATCCAATCCTCAAAAATTCCCTTCCTTATTTTAAGAAAAAGAATACAGATAAAATACTATTAAAAATCCGTCGTTTGGCGGATTTTTTTGTCATTTTCAGCTTCGATTATCCGGTTCGGTGTGTACCAATACGTCCGCAATTTCTGAGAGTTGACGTTGGATTTCATCTTTTAAGTCATGTGCAATTTTATGCCCCTCTCGAACTGAAATTTCACCCGAAACAATCATATGAAGATCGACATAAAAAGTCATTCCCATTTTTCGAACATGGCATTTTTCTGTATCGATGACACCTGGAACGGTCAATGCTATTTGACGAATCGATTCAATCATTTCTCCATACAACTGCTCATCTGAAATCTCCCCCAAAACGGGTCGGAAAATACGATAGGCATTGAAAACAATAATCCCAGAAGCAATCAATGCTGCCCAATCGTCCGCGGACTCATATCCTTCGCCCATAAAGATGGCAATTGAAATTCCCACAAAAGCGAGTAACGAAGTAATCGCATCGCTTCGATGATGCCACGCATCTGCCTTTAACGACGAGCTGTTGGTTTCTTCACTCTTGCGTATAACGTAGCGGTACGAAAACTCTTTGAAAAGTATAATCGCCGTTAAAACGTATAAGGTGAAAACCTTCGGACCTTCATGCGGAGTTCGAATGTTTTGAATACTTTGATATGCAATGATTGTAGCAGAAACTAGTAAAAATCCAATCACTAAAAAAGTAGAAAAAATCTCGTATCGACCGTGTCCGTAAGGATGATTTTCATCGGGCGGTTTGGTGGAATATTTCAATCCTACCCAAACCAAAATCGAAGAAAACACATCTACGCTCGATTCGATTGCATCAGCGATGAGTGCATACGAGTTGCCGAGAACTCCCGCTACGAACTTTATACAAGCCAGCAAGAAATTTCCGATGATGCTAAAAATCGAGGTTCGTAAGGCAATTTTTGTATTCATTGTTTGGGCATTTGGAAATTAGAAATTCCATTAAGCAAATGTAAAATAAATTATTCCAAAGAATTGGAAAACTGAAAAGTAAGAAATTGAGTTGACAAAAAAACCTGTCCAATTTTTATCGGACAGGCTTGTAACTTTAAAGATTAACTAATTAATCTTTTCCTAAAAATGGATATCTATAATCTTTGGCTGGAACGAAAGTTTCTTTAACCGTTCGAACTGAAACCCAACGCAATAAGTTCATTGCTGAACCTGCTTTGTCATTGGTTCCTGATGCTCTTGCACCACCAAAGGGTTGCTGTCCTACAACGGCACCGGTTGGCTTGTCATTGATATAAAAGTTACCCGCTGCATTTTCCAATGCTTTGATCCCTTGGTTTACTGCATATCTGTCTTTTCCAAAAATGGCTCCGGTTAAGGCGTATTCTGATGTTTGATCCACCAACTCCAAGGTTTCTTCCCATTTGTTTTCATCGTAAACATAAATGGTTAGAATTGGGCCGAAGATTTCTTCCACCATACTTTCGTATTTTGGATTGGTCGTCTGAATTACTGTTGGTTCCACAAAATAGCCAATGGAATTATCGCATTTCCCACCGAAAATAACTTCGGCTTCATTTGAAGCGTCCGCTCTTTCAATGTATCCTTTACATTTATCAAATGAATTTGAATCGATTACTGCTGTTACAAAATTTGAGAAATCTTCGGGCGATCCCATTGTAATTGAATCCAATGCTTTTTTCATTTCTGCTTTCACTTCCGACCAAATATTGGATGGAATGTACGCTCTTGAAGCTGCGGAACATTTTTGTCCTTGGTATTCAAATGCTCCTCGAATCAAAGCCGTTGCCACTTCTTGCGGACAAGAAGATTTGTGTGCTACTACAAAGTCTTTTCCACCTGTTTCTCCCACAATTCGTGGATAGGTTTTATGATTTTGAATGTTTTCTCCAATTTGTTTCCACAACGATTGGAAGACAGAAGTCGATCCTGTAAAGTGAATTCCAGCGAAATCGGGATGTTCAATACATGTCTTTGCCGTTTCAGCTCCCCGTGTTAATACCATATTGATTACGCCGTCTGGTAAACCTGCTTCTCTGAAAACTTCCATCAAAACTTGAGCAGAATAAATCTGAGCAACCGAAGGTTTCCAAACCACCACATTCCCCATCAACGCCATTGAAGCGGGTAAATTCCCTGCAATTGCTGTAAAGTTAAAGGGAGTAATTGCGAAAGTAAATCCTTCCAAAGCTCTATATTCCACACGGTTCCAAACACCATCGGATGAAATCGGCTGATCTGCATAAATTTGAGTCATGTATTCCACATTGAATCTCAAGAAGTCGATGAATTCACACGCTGCATCTATTTCTGCTTGATAGGCATTTTTTGACTGACCGATCATAGTGGCAGCATTGATTTTCGCTCTGTAAGGTCCTGCCAATAAATCTGCGGCTTTCAAAAAGATCGTTGCACGATTTTCCCATGCCATATCTGCCCAATCCTTACGCGCTTTCAAAGCAGCATCAATTGCTTCTTTTACATCTTCCTGCGTTCCTGCATGGTAATATCCAACAACATGCTTATGGTCATGTGGAGGTGTGATTTCATTTTTATCTCCGCTCATAACTACTTTGCTCCCAATGTATTGAGGAATCTCAATTACTTCATTGAACATTTTTTTGTACGTAGCCATTAACTCCTCACGTTCAGGTGTTCCCGGTGCATACGACAATACTTCTTCGTTTATTGCAAACGGTACTTGATAAATTCCTTTCGGCATGATATATAAAATTTAAATTATTAATTTTTCAGACTGCAAAGGTAAGAATTTCTAACTGCTTAGATTGTAACATTGTTTACAAAGTTTAATGCTTTGAAATGTGGATGTGGATTTGGAATTCGAAAGAATTCATAAACCAAGAATTAAAATTGAAGTTTTATTTTCTTAATAATGAGTTGAATAGTAATTGAAATATTTACAGTTGGATTTTACTTCCTTGTAAAAATTGGTATTGGAATATTTCTTCAATTCCTTAAAGTGTTTTCGGTATTTTCGAACTTTTATTTCCAGAAGTTTGTCTGAATAGTTTTCATCCCAACTGTCTCCTAAATTCAGAATGTCTTTGTCGGTGGATTCTGAATTGTAAAAAATCGCTTGTTCAATGTTGGAAGCTGCCCAAAGAATCCGTGCTTTCAATTCATCGTCTTTTGCTTGTTCCAATGCCTTCACCGCATAATTCATCGGTCTTTCGAAATTACTATCAAATTTATAACCCCATTCATACCCTTTGAAATAGAAACCATCGTAGCTATTGGATCCTGAATAATCTCCGTGAAATTTACCACCGTAACTGTTGTCGACATCAAATCGTAAAAACTCTCTGAAATAACCTAATATAGTAGTATTGTAATAAAAGTTCGAAAGCAAATAATTCGCCTTGGAAGCTCTTTCATCGCTTTTGTTTCCTATTTCATTCAACTGTATAAGAGCATGGGTCACTTCCAACTTATTCATTTTGGATTTAATAAAGGGAAATTCATTCAAATACTCATTTTTCATTACCCAATTTTCAGCGCAATTGTAACATACTTTTTGAGTATAACCAAAGATGTTTTCTGAGATATTTGAGAAGCCATTGAACACTCCTTTCTTGTATTTGTATTCATAATCCTCACCGTAAACGTTTCCTCCACGCAAAGAAAATTTCGGATTTACTTTTGAGAATTCGGATTTCGCGGTTTTTAAATCTCCTTTTGAAAGCGCTAAAGTTCCTTTCATATTCGCCAACCAGTTCTCAAAATCAAAAACAACTTCATTCCTCAATTCATCACTTACATAAAAAGAAGCGTTGATTTTTGACATCAAGTAAGTTTCAAAAGAGTTTTTATCCTTTTTTCGATACAAAGATTCAATCTGATTCAGTATTTCCAAATCGGGATTGGATTCGAGAGCCGTAACTTTATTTAGCAATAAAAATGATTTTCCGTATTCTTTTTGAATAAAATAACGGTTGGCTAAAATATCCAATATGAAATCCGAGGTTGAATTATTGACGGAGTAATAGTTGTCATCTTCATTCGATTTTCCACCGAAAATACTTTTGTGTTTTGTCATCAATTGTTTCTCAAATTCTGCATCGATTGTTTTTTGACTAACGATTTCCAACAACATTTCTATTTTTTGCTTTTGTCCTTTTACGGCAGAATCGGAAGTATTCACTTTGGCTAAATACTCTTTTGACTTTGCGTATTCTTTGCTTAAGAAATACAAATAAGCCGTGGTTAAATTCCAAAAATCTTTGTCTTGCGCCTGTTTACTTTGACGAATGGATATATCCAAAGTAGAATTAAAAAACGGTTTTATTTCTAGATTGATTGCGAGCGGAAGTCGATTGTCTTTTAAGTTGTTCATACAACCCTCATTGTCATACCCACAATAATAATCGGTGGGCAAATAATTTCTCTCCAACTCATTGACAGCGCGTGCCATCAATACTTTTGCTTGAATTGCGTCTGGTGAAAGTTCAATGATTTTATTTAACTGAGAAATCGGATTATTAAAGGCTTGATATCCCAACAACATATATAAATCAATCCGTTCTTTGTCTGATTTTGCTTGACCAAACATTTTCTGAAAATTCAAATCTTGGGTCACTTTCATCGATGTATAAGCGGATTCTTTTTTGTTTTTGGTGTGAATGAAAAATTGAAAGAAATCATGATTCGCTTGCATGAAATTCCCCAAAGCTCTTTCGGCTCCGCCTTTTTGATCCAACGCATAATAATACATAATCGATTTGTGATTCAAACTTTCTACATATTGATTGAAGAAATTAATGGCTTCTTTATTCTTACGGTTGTAGTGTGCAAACCGAACCAATTGATACCCATAACGTAACTTTAGATACTTATCCGTTTCTGCATTCCAACTTTTAGTTAGAACGGTAATTACTTTTGAATAATCGATTTCTGCTACGGTATGTTCCGGCATTTCGCCCCAATAATAGGATTCATCTCCAATAGATTTCACAGCCATATACGGTTCCAAATATTTGGCATAGGCTAAATAAAGTAAGGCTTGTTTGTATTTGGTTTTGAAAGCTTCGTCAATAAAATCCAACTTTTTATCGGCCGACGAATTTCCTTTGGCCAACGCTTGTACGTCATCTCGTCTTGATGAAAACACCAAATAATAGGCATTATCATACGAAATATTGAAATAGGCTTGCCAATCTTCTATGTTCTCATTCGGCTGATTGTAATACGCATCACTGGAATAATAGGCTTGATCATAGGTCAATAAAAACGGTTCATACATAGGCGAATTGATAGTTTCCTGAACAAATAAATTGTAATAGTCCGAATCCGGTTCATACCATGCACAACTGAAACCTCTACTAGAGAATAAGGTAAGAAGTAGAAATAAAATTGATTTTTTCATTGGGCGCTGAGTTTAATACAAAAATAGGGAATTATTTGGTTGTATTTTTAATTGTATTTATTTTAAATCATCAACTAAGTAACGATTTAGAAACAAGCCATCTAAATGATAATAAACAAGGTCAAAATCAGTTTTAATTTTTGAATCTAAGAATTCACGCGTTTTTTTCAGTAAGGAGATTGGAATAGTTTCTACTTTAATTTTAAACCCGGGATTCAAATAAATTCCACGTAAAAACACATCTTCTTGCACTTCATAGGTGCCATCTTGCTGTTTTTTAAATTCTACAGAATTTAAATCCGATTCTGAAACTCCATTAATTAACTTCTTTTTCCCCAAATGATTGGTTACAATCGCCCATGAGTAAATCGGCAATGCCACATCAAAAGGAATCGGATAATCGTTGATGTTTTCTAAATACTCTTTCAATAAATTCACATCCAAAATCGAGTTCTTCTCTATTTCTTCAATAGGACTTGAAGTCGCGTAACACATTAAATATACTTTATCGGCAGGTGGAACGCCCGCTATATTTCTGAATTTTACTTGATGCAAACGAAGTGTACTGCTGATGTTTTTGTGGGATTGATTTTTTAATTCGGTTAAAAACTGAAAATAATTTTCTTTCGTTGATTCCGTCCAATCGCAATCAATTTGGATTTCGGGATAATTGGAGAATTGATTTGCTTCTGCAATTTGTTGAATCATTTGAAAAGTATTTTCGACCAATTTCTGCACCTCCACTTTTTCCGTTCCACCAAAAATTTCATTGGTGATATAAACTACGGGAATGTATTCTGCATTCAAATTATTCGCATCAAAAGACTGAATGATGGCCGTAGGCATAGGTTTTCCTTGACTCTTAACTAGATCGAAAACACGGAGATACAACTTTTCAGATTTTAATTTCTGAAAATAATCTTGTTCTACTTTCCCGATTTCAGCCACGGTTTTCCAATGGTAAAATTGAATTTTATGTTGTTTCGGTTCGGTATTACAACTCCAAATAAAAAGGATGAAAAGCAGGAATGCAATTTTTCTTACCATGAGAATTACTTTCGGGTATTCACTTGACCGTAACCCACCAACACGTCGTAACGAACGCCCCACGGGCGGTAATAAAATAAGGCTTGGTATTGGTTTTCAGTTTGCCAAAAACTTCCGTTCACATCGGAATAACTCACTTTTTGAGAGGTTGTATCGTAGGTTGCATATTGATAGTTGTAATATCCTTGTTTCAAATAAATAGCAGTTTCCCAATAATTGGATTCACTGATTTTTAATTGATACAATGGCGAAATTTGCCAATTATTAAAAGAGCCAACGATGTACAATTCCTTGGTTCCATTTTCATCATCAAATTCATCCAAAGCAAAATGAACCCACGTATAATCCGCTTCTGTATTGGATTGACTCTGATTTGGAGCTCGTACATTTCGAATGTAAAAAGATCCGTTCACATCGTTTTCATCGAAATACCCTAAATTCCATTTCTGAAAATCCGAACGTAAAACGGTGTGATATTGATCGGCTTCTTTGAAAATACGTTCGGTATTCATGGAAGGCGATTCAATATTTTTGGTATCAAACCAAAGGTATTCACTATTTCCTTCGAAAAGATGATTTTGATCTCTGTAGGTTAGTTGACTGTTGGTAATAAATTGCGGTTTAGGAAGCGTTAAGTTATCTTCCCAATTCCCGTTTTTCATTATAAACAAAGTCGCACCATCTGGTGTTTCAGTTAGGTTCATTTGACCACTGCTTACAATGGCATTGATTCTTTGATTTAAATTACCGGTTCCAATTCCTCTTTCTGCTTGCAGTCCGACAGAAACTTTGGAATCATCGAAAATTGCAAAACGCTTTGTAAAAACCGGTTTATTTTCATCCTCCTTGAAAACTTTCACTACATAATTTCCAGGAAGTTTCAATCGCGTATCCTGGTTGGGAAGACGAACTTGATAGTGTGTATAAAGCTGATAGGTATTGAATGAATATTTATAATCTTGGATATAATTGGTACTGTAACCGTCCAAATATTCAGATTCAAAAATACCCGAAGGCGTCCAATCGGCATTGAAATGCTCAATTTTGTAATTGTATTCTTCAAATCCCCCATTTAAATCATCAAAAGACAAAATCAAATATTGCTCTCTCATTCGCACTACAGGCGTTTGGTCATTGGTTTGCGGATTGAACAATTGAAGGGTTTTGATGTTTTCTGTAGGTAAAACTTCTTTGTAAGCTTGCGCAAACCCCAATTGCACACAGCCCATCGCCAAAACTAATATCTGTGGTAATTTCATACCTTCAAATGTAGGAAATTCTTTCTAAGAACAAATCATTTGCCCATCTCTCATCCTTTCTTTTCATTTTTTAAGCTTAATTTTGAAAGAAATATGTGAAGAAGTGAACCGTAATTTCTTGAGAAAATCTTTGTTGGTCAGAACGATTTTAGAAAATAATGGTGTTTTGAATAAACAACAAATTATTGAAAAAATACTGCGTAAATTTGAAGCTTACCAAGACATTCAAAGTTTAAGATATGACGATTATCCAGACAGAACTTTCGAGAATGACAAGAAATCGATCAAAGATGCTTGGAAAATAGATTTAGAATGTCACCAAAGCTTGTATTCGATCAATACGGATTTTGAAGGTGTTTTTCAGAATGATTTATTGAACTCTGCTATTTTCCTGTCGTCTTTAAATACCGATATGCTTTTGCCAGGTTTTGTGATTCCTGAAACGCGGAAAAACACCGGTTTGGACTATTTTCATGTAATTTCTCAAGCCATTGAGTCGAATAAAAAATTAAAAATCTTGTATTTCGATTATCTTTCTCAACGTGAAAACCACAAAACCATTCTTCCTTATCGTCTGAAGCAAAAGGATTTCAAATGGTATGTTTTGGCAGAAGACGAAGCTTCAGAAGATGTTTTATTCAAAAGCTTTGCCTTGGAAAGAATTCGGCAAATTGAAATTTCAGAAACATTTAAACCTAAAAACATTGATTTCCAAACACCTTATCAAGATGCAATCGGCATGTTTACCAATGAAAATGCCGAAGAAATCATTGTGGAATTTGACCATCGCGATGGACATTATCTTAAAGCAAACCCCATTCATTCTTCTCAAAAAATAATTTCAGAAACGCCAGAAACCATTCGATTGGGATTTTTCGTCAAACCCAACGAAGATTTTCAAATGGAATTGTTGAAACGTTCTTGGTCTTTGAAAGTGATAAAGCCAATTTCTTTGAAAGAAAAAATGATGGCGTTTTGGAAATTGGCTTTGGAGAGGAATGAGTTTTCTTAAATTTCAGCAAATAAAAACGACTTCTACTTGGAAGTCGTTTTTTATGGGTTTAATCAAAATATTTAATCTGATTTAAATATTTACTTGCAAATTCTAAATATATGTCTGAAATTTCATCATCATTAAAGTAAATATGATGGTCGTTTTTAAATTTTTTTAAATCATATAAAACAGTAACTAATGCTTTGAAAAACATTTTGGTGTTCAATTTTTTCTCCGAAAAGGTTTCATAATCAATGTCAATATTATCATCATCTACAAAATGATCCAAGCATTTTGGAACCACAATTATATTCCATAATGATGAGAAATACAAAGGATGTGAAGTATTATCCCAAATGTGGGAAATCTTATAATTAATAAGGTCTGACGTATCTTTTCCGCTGCTAATACTATACTTTGTATTCTTTTTGAGCTTTAACTTTGGCATATAATTACCGTCTGAATCAAATTTTATGGGGATTTTTGTTTTTTCAATATTGTAATATAAAACATTGTCTTTCTGATATTTCAATGCTAAAGATTTCGATTTAATGCTTTTACCATCTTTGATTTTTTCTATTTCTTTAATTTTTGATTTATGCCTTATAAATAAATCTTCTCCATTTTCTATTTGGAAGATCATTTCTTTTTTGTCTTTTTCCACATCTTCTTTTCTTGAAAAATAACTTGATTCAATAATAAATTGTAATAAATCAATATTTTGTTTATTTAACATTTCATATAATACTTGATTACCGTCGATTACTTTTTTCATAATTTATTTTATTCGTTAAATTTTGGATTATTCTAATTCATTTGAAGGGAAATGATAAAAATTCCTCGTTGATCACTTTCCTGTTTTATTTTTTCTTTTGAAATTCTTTGAAACAATTCGGAAAAATCTCATCATAACTCGTTTCCTCAGTCATTTCGGTTGTGCCATTAGACGTTCGGAAATACAACTTTCCTTGTTTTGAATAGATAAAGTTTTGGAAAACTGCTTTTGTTTTGTGGCGAAAAATCCAGTATTTTTCCTCCGCTATGGTGAGACAAAGAAAAAAATCAAATTGATCTTCAGACGGATATTCTCTTTCCAAAGCAATCAAAATAATTTTCGAAAAATCGTAATACATTTCATCCGGAACAAACAGATATTTCTCCCCTTGGTGTCGATTCAAAAAGGAAAGATACATTCGCTCAATTTCTTTGAATTTGTTAGTAGTCAAAATCTCTTTTTCCAACTTCCGATCATCATCATAAAACAATTCCCTCATTTTATGAAATTTTAGTTTTTCTAAAAAAGGTTCATCAGAATTCAAAGGCATCAACACTATTTCATCCAATTCAATAATCTTATTTTTATTTAAAAGAAAATACTTTCTGAGCATTGCCTCTTCAATAAATGTAGGGTCTATTTCTTCTGAATTTCTAATTTCCAACAAAGTAAGTCTTTCTATGTTTTTTTGGTTTTCATGAATGGTCAATCTCAAAAAATCATGGTAATGAATAACTGTATTCCACCGTTTTATTGGCGTATGAGATGATTTACAATCGATATAATCTTCAAATGAATAATTAATTTGACATTCTTTGATTCTTTTAAAATCAAGAAAACCATGTTCTTTAAAAAAATAAGAAGCAGTTTTTAGGTTTTTAACGATTCGAAGTTCTGTCGAATTCTCCTCAACAAATTCCTTCAATTGAAGAATTTTCTTTTCCACCAAATCCATCATGATTTCTGACAAATAACGCAAGGCTTTTTCTCTGGCGATGAAGGGATCTTCATTGGAGAACGCTTGCGTTTTTAAATCCGTAGCTCGCTCAATGATCGAAGGAATTTCTACTGTATAAATAATTTCTAAACTTGATTTTTTATTCATACTGCAAATAAAAAAAATCAGACTGCCAATAATAAGCAGTCTGATTTTTAAATTTAAAATAAATGCCAATTGACTCGATTAAGTCGCTCTCACATCGGCAATTTCTGGGTCTTTGTCAAAAACACTTTTGGCATACGGACAGAGCGGAATAATTTTTAAGTTTTTTTCACGCGCAAACTCAACCGCTGCCATCACCATTTTTTTACCTACGCCTTGACCCGAAAATTCGGACTCTACTTCGGTATGATCCAATATTATTTTGTCTTCTCCTGCCCAAACAAAGGTTACTTTTCCTGCTTCGGTTTCGTTTTCCATGGCGATGAAAGCACCATTTTTTCCATCATCTATCTTTTTTATTTCCATTTTTTAAGGGTTTTAAATTAATTCACTATTTATTTCTACTGGATTTTCCAGGGATCGATGAATCGGACAACGTGCAGCAATTTCAAACAAACGTTTTCTTTGCTTTTCGTCCAAATTCCCTTTCAATTCTACCTTTTTCGTAAATCGGGTGGTGTTTTCTTTGGCATCGCGCTCATAATCAACGTCAACAATGGCTTCTTCCAATTCCCAACCTTTTCGTTCGGCGTACATTTTCATGGTAATTACAGAACAAGCGGCCAAAGCGGTTGAAAGGAACTCCCCGGGATTAGGCCCTAAATCATTCCCTCCCAGATCAATGGGTTCATCGGCAATAAAATTATGGTTATCGGTTTCAATTTGGGTTCTGAACTTTTCAACGCGAATCGTCGCTTTTGCTTTGTTGCTCATAGTCTCTATTTTTTGGTTTTGTACTGCATTTAAGTACCATAAATTTATTTAAAATTAGTGAATTTAATTGAATTTATGCGGATGAAAGTTCAATCGGGAATAAAGTTCTTGCGTGCTAATTCTTTCCGAACCCGACTTAAGGATTCGGGCGTAATTCCCAAATAAGAGGCAATCATCCATTGAGGTGCTCTTTGTAAAATGTTGGGGTAAATTTTCATAAAGTCCAAATAGCGTTCTTCTGCTGTTGCGCTTAGCAGTGCGGTAATTCGTTTATGAAGATGGTGGATGTGATTATTGAGTGCAAACATATTAAACCGCTGAAAACTAACACTGATTTCAGATAGTTTCTCTAAAAATTCAGAATCGATTAGAATTACTTCGGAATCTTCGATTGCGTCAATGCATTGTTCAGAATATTCTTCGAGCAAAACACTAGACCTGTCGGAGATAAACCATTCTTCGGGCGCAAATTGCAATACATGCTCTTTGCCACTTTGATTAATTGTATAAGCGCGCAATAGACCTTTGGCTACGAAAAAAGTGTATTTACAACTTTCACCTTGTCGAAGTAAAACCTCGTTTTTTGAAAAACTTTTTCGCGTTAAATTTTCTTCAATTAACTTTTCAACTTCCGGCGTTAATTCGACCGATTTATTTGAAAAATAGGTTTTAATTTCCTGAAACATGGTGCATATTTTCACTAAAATTACAATTTAATTCACATCCAAAACTACAATATCAAATAAATAGCAACAATCGAAAATGGTTTTCAAACCTTTGGATAAATTCTTAAAAAAAAGCGTTCATAAAATCAATCCTCTCATTTGAAAAACGAGTAAACCTTGTGGCATTGAAAATCGCAATAAAAAAACCTCGAAGTTGTGCTTCGAGGTTTTCAAGAATTATAAGTTATTCGTATTAATCCTTTAAAATAGAACGTGAAATTACGATTTTTTGAATTTCTGAAGTTCCTTCGTAAATCTGTGTGATTTTGGCATCACGCATTAAGCGTTCCACATGGTATTCTTTCACATATCCATATCCACCATGAATTTGAACGGCTTCTACCGTAGTATCCATAGCGACTTTGGACGCAAACACTTTTGCCATCGCTCCTTCTTTGTCAAAATTTTGACCTTGATCTTTTAACCATGCTGCGTGAAGACATAGAAAACGGGCTGCATCAATTTCAGTGGCCATATCTGCTAATTTAAAGGCAATCGCTTGGTGTTCTGAAATTGCTTTTCCAAATGCTTTTCTTTCTTTTGAGTATTTCAATGCCAATTCATAGGCACCACTTGCAATTCCTAAAGCTTGAGATGCAATTCCAATTCGTCCGCCAGACAAGGTCTGCATCGCGAATTTAAATCCGAAGCCTTCTTCACCGATTCTGTTTTCTTTTGGAACTTTAACATCGGTAAACATTAAAGAATGCGTATCTGATCCACGAATTCCTAATTTATTTTCTTTGGGTCCAATTTGGAAACCTTCCATTCCTTTCTCAACAATCAAACAGTTGATTCCTTTGTGACCTAATTCTACATCGGTTTGTGCAATCACTAAATACACGGAAGCTGTTCCACCATTGGTGATCCAGTTTTTGGTTCCATTCAAAAGGTAATGATCTCCTTTGTCTTCTGCCGTTGTTCTTTGAGACGTAGCGTCTGAACCTGCTTCCGGCTCAGAAAGACAAAAAGCACCAATCACTTCACCGGTTGCTAATTTGGTTAAATATTTTTGTTTTTGTTCCTCTGTTCCGAATTTTTCTAATCCCCAACAAACCAAGGAATTGTTCACAGACATCACTACAGAAGCAGAAGCATCTATTTTTGAAATTTCTTCCATGGCCAATACATAGGACATGGTATCCATTCCGCCCCCTCCATATTTGGGGTCTACCATCATTCCTAAGAATCCTAGCTCACCCATCTTTTTAATTTGTTCGGTAGGAAAGGTCTGATTCTCATCTCTTTCGATAACTCCCGGAAGTAACTCATTCTGCGCAAAATCTCTTGCGGCTTGACGTATCATTAAATGTTCTTCTGATAATTGAAAATCCATGATTCTTTGTATTTTTTTTATAAGGGTTCAAATATAAGCTTTCTTATGAAATTAAAATATGTTCATCTTCAGGAAGTCTGCAATTTCTAATAAATAAGGAAGAGAAACACTTGCTTTTAATTTTTCTTCATCCATCAATTTTCCTAAAAAAGGTTCTATATAATAAAAAACGGCCGACAAGGCTAACACATTTAATAGCAAGCTGAAAACGGCACCGCCCATTCGATTTATCAATCCCAATCCTACGGTATGCACAATTCCATGCACGGCTTTTGAAATTAATTTAATGGATACAAAGACCAAAAGAATAGTTACAACCAATGCGACGATTTTTATGGTACTTTCCGGGATGGATTCATATTCTGATACAAATCCTTCCAAAAGTCCAGAGAAATTTAATCCTACCCAAATTGAAATTCCAATTCCAATTAATCCTGCAAAAGATTTTATAAATCCTTTTCGGAAACCGGTGAAAATTCCAATTCCTAAAGTAAGCATTACAAAAGCGTCGATTCCATTCATTCGTGCGCTACAAAATGTTTTTCACTAATTTTCTTTAATACACCGACCAAAACATCGATTTCATCTTTGGTATTGTAGCAACTAAACGATACTCTCAAAGGTGTAGTGTTTTCTATTTCCTCCATTGTCAACAACGATTGAATTACATCTGAAACCTTCGAAGCACCTGAACTACAAGCACTTCCTTGCGAAACTGCAATTCCTTTCAATTCCAATTCAAATCCAATTAATGCATCTTTAAAAGGCAATCGAACGTTTAAAACCGTATATAAACTCTTTTCCATATCGGCCGAATGTCCATTGAATTCTACGCCTGAAATATGTATTCTCAACTGTTCTATCGTATATTCTTTTAATTCTTCAATGTGCTTTTGATGTTTTTCTAAATCACGAATGGCAATCTCAAATGATTTAGCCAATCCCACTACACCGTACACATTTTCAGTTCCGGAACGCAATCCTCTTTCTTGACCTCCTCCCGTAATTTGGGGGTAAAAACCATTTCCTTTACGAATAAAGGCAAATCCAATTCCTTTGGGACCATGAAATTTATGAGCACTGCAGGATGCAAAATCTACTTTTGTTTGACTAAAGTCTAGCGGATAATGCCCTAATGTTTGAACCGTATCGGTATGAAAAAGAGCATCATTTTCTTCGCACAATTTCTGAACTCTTTCTATATCCAAAAGATTTCCGATTTCATTGTTTGCATGCATCAACGTAACCAGCGTCTTTTCATCCGAAGATTTTAATTTCTCTTCCAAATCATCATAATCAATCGTACCAAATTCGTCCGTTTTCACTTTAACCAATTCCACATTGCGATGTTCACTCATTTCACGTGAAGTTTCTTTCACGCATTTATGTTCTAGGTCGGACGTAATAATTCGGGTTATATCCAAATAATCAACCGCTGACCGAAGAACCAAATTATTGGCTTCGGTTCCGCAAGAGGTGAAAATGATTTCTGAAGGTAGAACATGGAGAATCTCTGCAATTTTTTTTCGTGCTAATTCCATTTTTGCCTTTGCTTCACGGCCAAATCCATGGGTCGAAGATGGATTTCCATACACATTTTGCATACAATCCACCATTTCATCAATCACTTCTTGGTGAATCGGTGTGGTCGCAGCGTGGTCTAAATAAATTCTATTCATTCTAATGTTGTGTGTTTCGTGTTGTTTATTTTTTATGTGTATTTATTTCAATTCAAATTTCACTTTTGGACTTTCAACTTTATCGACCAAAATGACGACAAGTGGATTTGTAATCGCTTGTGTAACTATATCGCCAGAAGTTGTAAGGGTATAGTCAACAAAAATAGTGTTTCCTTTTGTTTCCACCTTTTGTATGCTATAAACTGACCCGCCGGTTCTTTGACTTTCAAAACTTTTGGCAATCACCATTTTCTTTTTAAAGTCATAGGTTGGAATTTCTTCAATAGGTTGAAATATTTGGGTAGTCCAAAAATCAACAAAATCTTTTTGATTGGTAAAAACAATTGATTCGTCTACACCTGTTCCTGCATATTCGGATTGGAAAATGATTTCAAAATTGGAACTCGACTCAGAGGATGTACTTAATTGTTTGGAGTTTGTACATGAATTGAGGAGAAATAAACCTAGCAGTATTAAAAATAATTTTCTCATTGTGGCTGAAATAGTTCACAAATTTACAGAAATATTATTTTAGAATAATTTTAAGGCTCCCAAAATTTAAAACGCATAAGGTCTGTGGTCATGAAACGCCACTCAGGAGTAAGAAGCTCTCCCTCTTTTAATTGATACCAAGGATTGATATCTTCACGGTTGGGATTGGAAATGATTTGAATATCTTGTGCGGGATGAAAACCCTGTGCCAGCAAAAATAATTTTTCTCCTTTTCGGTTTTCCACAATATCCACCACAATAACGGCATGTCCATTGGGCAAGGTATTCTGAACAAATATATCGCCGATATTAATGTTATTTAGTTCAACTAATTTTAAATCCAAACAAAAACTAGGTGTTGACATTCGCTCCATTAAATAATCCAAATAGGAATGAAAAGATTGTTTTGAAAAATCACCTTTGGCAAAATCAGTAAAACTAATTTTTTCTTTCTCTGCATGAAATGCGATAGCTTCAAAATGTTTTTGTTGATAAAAGAATTCGGAAATCAATCGAACTACTGCATCGGGGGAGTGCTGTACGTTTTTCGTAGAAAGAGGCAAATCAACGACCGCTGTATAAATATGGTTATTGGGTTTTATAGTTCCATTGTAATAGTGGACGGGCGTTCCATCTGGTTTCAAGGGCAAAGTGCGAAGAAAGGAACTAAATGTATTTGGATTCACGCTAACACGTGTATAACCCAAAGGAGCATCAAAACGTTCCAAAACAGTCTTTCCATATGCATTGGAAATGGGTGAATTTTCGGCGAAGCTCATTGAATTTGGATACAATACACTTTCGCTATTAAAAGTATTGCATCCCATAATTGTAAAAAAAATAAGAATGGTTATAAAATGTTTCATTTTAAAAGTAGTTTTCGCTTTGCTTGCTCCTTTCTCATGCAAGAATTATACCATTAACTATTCTTTAACGAATTGCATGCCAAAGGCCTTGACTATTTACATAGTGCAAGGCCTCTTTATGATTTTTTTCATTCAATCTATTAGCGGGCAATATTTATCGCTCTTGTTTCTCGAATCACAGTCACTCTAACTTGTCCCGGATACGTTAATTCATTTTGAATTTTATCGGTTATCAAGAACGATAATTCGGATGCTTTTTCATCATCTATTTTATCGCTTTCTACAACCACTCTCAGTTCACGACCGGCTTGAATAGCAAATGCTTTCTCAACGCCATCAAAACTCAATGCGGTGGATTCCAAATCTTTTAAACGTTGGATGTACGACTCGATCACTTGTCTCCGTGCCCCAGGTCTTGCACCACTGATGGCATCTGCTACCTGAATAATTGGCGAAAGTAAAGAGGTCATTTCAATTTCATCGTGGTGTGCACCAATTGCATTTACTACTTCGGCATTTTCTCCGTATTTTTCGGCCCATTGCATTCCTAAAATGGCGTGTGGCAATTCCGATTCCTGTTCAGGAACTTTACCTATATCATGAAGCAAACCGGCTCTTTTTGCCAACTTCGCATTCAATCCCAATTCAGCGGCGATGGTTCCAGCTAAATGGGCAACTTCCCGTGAGTGTTGCAATAAATTTTGTCCATACGATGAACGGTATTTCATTCGACCGACAATTTTCACCAAATCTCTATGCAATCCATGGATTCCTAAATCTAAAATTGTTTTTCGACCGACTTCCATGATTTCATCATCGATTTGCTTGGTTGTTTTTGCGACTACTTCTTCAATTCGAGCGGGGTGAATTCGTCCGTCGGTTACTAATTTATGTAACGATAATCGTGCGATCTCACGGCGAACGGGATCAAAACAAGACAAGATAATCGCTTCCGGCGTATCATCTACAATAATCTCAACACCTGTCGCCGCTTCAATGGCTCGAATATTTCGACCTTCACGACCGATGATTCGACCTTTCACTTCGTCCGATTCAATATTAAAAACAGACACCGCATTTTCTACTGCTTGTTCGGTACCAATTCGTTGTATTGCTTGAATAATAATTTTTCGTGCTTCGTTTTTTCCGTTAATTTCTGCCTCTTGCATAATCTCCTGAATATGCGCTTGTGCTTTACTTTTTGCCTCATCTTTCAAGGTTTCAAGCAATTCTTCTTTGGCTTCTTGTTTGGTGAAGTTTGCTACTTTTTCTAAAACATCTACCTGTCTTTTATACATCGCATCCACTTCTTTTTGCTTCAGGTTTAATTTTTCTTGGCGCGACTGCAAAGCGGCTGTTTCATTTTTCAATAAATCTCTTCCTTTCTGCAATTCAGACTGATCGGATTTGATTCGGTCTTCTCTTTCTTTTAATCTCAATTCAGCTTCCGACGTTTTCTTTTCTCTTTGATTGATGGTATCCTCGTGGGCTGATTTTAATTCTAGGAATTTTTCCTTTGCTTGAAAAATTTTCTCCTTTTTGATTGCTTCACCTTCTCGTGTGGCGTCGTTAATTAATTCTTCGGCTCTTCTTCTCGCATCATCAACCAATATCTGATTTTCTTTATCTACTGACTTTTTCGCCAAAAAATAACTCACAATAGCACCTATTACAAGGCCGGCTATTCCGGTTATTATACTCATTGTATCCATTTCTCTATTTCAATTTTAGGTCATAAAAAAGTCCTACATTAGTTAAAGTGTTTTGAGTAAACTCCTGAAAACAGGATTTGAGCTATTTCGCCATTCAAGTATCCGCTGTCAATAAAATTGAACAACTTACGCTGTTGCGGCCCGCTTTCACTGCGACTTTTGCCCGGTAACAAAACTAATGTTGAGTTTACCAAAATGTTAGAACTAATGTAGGACAACTATTTTTACTGCATTTAAGCAGCTGAACGTCTGTATTCTATTTTTTTTTAATTTTAATTTTCTAATTCTCTTTCAATGAATTGAGTAAGCTCACTTAATTTCTTACTTATTTGATCTTCTGAACCTGATTCTGACTTCTTCAATAGATTGTATTTCGATGCCATTTGTAAGGCAACCATTGAAATCGCATCTTGTTTGTCAGTCACCGCATACCGGTCTTCAAATTCTTTAATCAACGTATTAATTTCTTTTCCTGCATTGCGCACTGCTTCCTCTTCATCTGCATTGATCGTTAAAGGATATTGTCTTCCTGCAATATTTATTTTCACCTTCAATTCACTCATCCTTTTTCATTTTTAACTTGAGCTATACAAACATCTAGTTCTTTTATAAGTTTGTTTACCCGTAGTTTCATCAACCTCCTGTGTTCTTGATCTCCCAATAGCGCATTGGCTACTTTCAATCCTTCATTTTCATCCTTCATCCTTAACACTTCTAAGCGGCTTGACTTTAAATTTATATTCAATGCTTCAATTTCTTCTTTTAGTGCTTCTTTTTCTTTTTTACAATTTTTATAGGCACCCACCAATTGGTAGAGCTTTTCTTTTAATTTTATAAAATTTGTTTCACTTTGATCCATTTGATAAGAGAACTTTAAGTTCCAACTTATTTAACGCAAATATAAGCTAATTTTTAGTTTAGTTCAAAGTAGGATTTATTTTTAATTTCAGAGAATTTTACTTAATTTAATACTTTTGCTTAAATTTAAACAGAATGAAAAAGTTAAATCTATGGTTAATCGGATTCGCAACCTTACTTAGTTGCGGCCAAAATCCCATAGCAGAAGCCCAAGAAAAAGTTACCTATCCCAATGGAGATTTTCGAAATCCGTTGGGAATTACCAATTATCTATCCGGTAATTTTGGGGAATTAAGAAATAATCACTTTCATACCGGTATTGACATCAAAACCAACCAAAAAGAAGGCTACAACGTCTATGCAGTCGGTGATGGATATGTTTCTCGAATCAATGTTTCGCCACGTGGCTACGGAAACGCCTTATACATCGACCATCCAAATGGGTACACAACGGTTTATGCGCACTTACAGAAATTCAACAAAGAAATTGAAGACTATGTCCGAAATTACCAATACAAAAACGAATCCTTTGCTGTGGAAATTTATCCGAAACCGGGAGAATTAAAAGTATCGCAAGCCGATATTGTTGCGATTTCAGGAAATTCAGGGGGTTCGGGTGGACCGCATTTGCACTTCGAAATTAGAGATACCAAAACCGAAGAACCCATCAATCCTTTCTTATTCGGATTGGATGTTCCGGATACACGTGCGCCTCTTATAAATGGACTGTATATCTACCCACTCAATGGCGAAGTGGCCGGAAAAAAGATACGTCATCAACTTCCATCGGGATTGGTTTTTAACGCGCCGATTTATGCTTCTGGAAAAGTAGGGTTAGGAATCAAAGCCTATGACCAACAAAATGGCGCAAACAATATGAATGGAATTTATCAATTCGAAGTTTTTGTGAACGATGAACCGATCTATACCTACACCAACGAACGTTTAAATTTCAATACAAATCGTGCCATCAACTGTTTGATAGATTATGAAGATCGTTTTAAAAACAACAGTTGGGTATACCAACTATTTAAAAAAGATGGCGATCCGTTGCAAATGTATTCCAACTTAAAAAACAATGGAATAATTGATTTGGAAGAAGGAAAAGAATATGCCATTCGAATCATCGTTTCTGATTTTGCTGGCAATAAGAAAGAAGCGAAATTTAAATTAATTGGAAAAACACCTCCAGTTGAAAATTCCTTTCCAGCCAATGCAACTGTTTTTTATTGGAACAAAGAGAATCATTTCATTCAAGATGGCGTTGAAATTTTCATTCCGAAAGGAGTTTTATACGAAGATATTGACTTTAAATTCCGAAAAACAACCAATGGAAAATACGAAATTCACGATTTCAATGTCCCGATTCATTCCTATTATACCTTATCGATCGAACCCGAAGGAATTCCAACTGCGCAACTCGACAAAGTCGTATTAGTACTGGAATACCAAACAAGAGGTGCTTGGAAAAAAGAGCACATCGCTGCGGAATACAAAAATGGGAAAGTAGTAGCACAAGTTCGGGATTTTGGATTTTTCTCTGTTGCAATCGACAACACGAAACCCACAATTAATCCTGTTAATATCAAAGAAAATACTACATTTACGGGCGCAAACGGCGTAGTTCGTTTTACGATTAGTGACAGCGAATCTGGAATCAACGGATTTGCGGCTTATGTGGATGGAAAGTGGATATTAACCAATTACGATCAAAAAACACGATCGCTAACCATCGATTTGAATCGAGAAGGAATTGAAAAAGGAAAACATCAATTAGAATTAAAAGTTTGGGATGAGAAAAATAATACAGCTACTTACACAGCCAACTTCAACAAGAATTAATTTATTTCTTGTCTTTGTATTACTAATCGGCTTTGCGCAAGCTCAAAATGCGAACATCAGCGGAAAAGTCATCGACGAATATCAATATCCCATTGTGGATGTTTTGATTACGGCAGGCGAAAATACGACATATACCAATGGAAATGGTGAGTTTAATTTAGAAATCCCCGCGGATACCGAAGTTCAAGTTCGTTTTGAATCCGAAGGAAGAAATCCATTTACCGAAACTTTGAACTTGGGTTCCAATGATTCCAAAATTTTCAATGTTCTACTCGCGCCCGATACGACTAGTGTTCAACTAGATGCTGCTGTTATTTTTCAACGAAAAACGGAAAAACCCTTAAATAGCATCGCGTTTGACCCGCGAGAAATGGAATTAAATATTGGTCTGACCGGCGGTGTAACTGAAATGATTGGTAGTTTGCCTATGGTAAGTGTTGGTTCCGAATTAACATCTCAATACCGCGTACGTGGTGGGAATTTTGATGAGAATTTAATTTATGTCAATGGAATTGAAATCTACAAACCTCAATTAATTCGTTCGGGAGAACAAGAAGGTTTGGGTTTTGTAAATCCAACAATGACCGAAGCAGTAAACTTTTCAGCAGGGGGATGGGAACCCAAATACGGAGATAAAATGTCGAGTGTTTTGGACATCATTTATAAAAAGCCAAAAGCTTTTGAGGCCACTTTAGAAGCGAGTTTAATGGGTGGAAGTTTAACGGTGGGTGGTGCTTCCAAAAACAATAAGCTTTCTGCGATTGTAGGTGCACGTTATCAAAATAGAAATTTAGTGTTAAATACCTTGGATGGGAATTCTGATTTCAATCCGGTTTATTACGATGTACAAGCGCATTTAAATTACCGATTTAATTCCAAATGGGAACTGGCTTTTTTAGGCGCAAAAACAGATAGTAAATTTGAGTTGGTTCCCAAAGACAGAGAAACGAAATTCGGCTCGTTGGACACACCAATGAGTTTAAAAGTGTATTACGATGGAAATGAAGAAGACCGTTTCGCTACCGAAACCGCTTCTTTGACTTTACGTCATCAACCGAGTTCAAAATTGGATTTGGTGGTGGATGTTTTTGGTTTTCATTCCAAAGAAAAAGAATATTTTGATATATACGGTGCATACTTAATCAATGAATTGGATGGAGAAGGAAATGCAACTGCCACCTACGATATCGGAAGTCAAATCGATCACGCGCGTAATAATTTTGATGCTTTGGTTTTAGGAATTCAACACCGAGGACGTTACAAATTAGACGCAAACAACGACATTGAATGGGGAATTAAATATCAAAAAGAAGACATTCGTGATTTATTGAGCGAATGGCAATTCATAGATTCAACCGGATTTTCTTTACCCAACATTTATAATCCAGGTCAATTGGATGAAAGTGATTTGATGTTAAATTACAGTGTGAAAGCGAGAAATGAATTGGAAAGTAATCGTTTTACTGCTTTTGCACAATACACCAAACGTTTTCTTTGGGGTGGATCAAAAGTGTTGGTAAATGGAGGAGTTCGTGCTACGTATTGGGATCTTAATGAAGAATTAAATATTTCTCCACGTGCCCAAATCGCAATCAAACCGGACTGGGATTCCGATATGACTTTCCGATTCAACACAGGAATATATTATCAACCGCCATTTTATCGAGAAGTTCGCGATTTAGCGGGACAGTTAAATAAAGATGTAAAGTCCCAACAATCGATTCACTTTATTTTGGGGAACGATTATGAATTTGAAATGTGGAACAGTCCTTTTAAATTAACGACGGAAGCCTATTATAAAATCTTCAGCGATTTGAATCCGTATTTTGTGGACAATGTTCGAATTCGTTATACCGCGGATAATAATTCCAAAGGATACGGATATGGATTGGATATGCGCTTGTTTGGTGAATTTGTACCCGGCGTTGATTCTTGGTTGAGTTTATCATATGCTAGAGCGTATCAAAACATCGATGGACGTGGAGATATTCCATTGTCAACCGATCCACGATTCAAAGCTTCGATTTTCTTCCAAGATTATATGCCGATTCTTCCGTCTTTTAAAGTAAATGTGAATTTAGTATATGCTTCAGGATTGCCGAATGGTGCGCCGCCTTTGACCGATCCGTATGATTACACCAATTACTTAAACGATTACAAAAGAGTGGATATTGGATTCGTAAAAGAAATCATCAACCAAAGTGACTTGGTTGCGAAAGGAGATTTCTGGAAAAACTTCAAAGAACTATCATTGGGCGTTGATTTATTCAACATTTTCGACATTCGAAATGAAATTAGCAACACATGGGTACGGGATGTAAATTCTTCCCGAATTTATGGAGTTCCTAACCGTTTGACCGGACGATTTATAAATGCTAAAATTCGTATGAAGTTTTAATTGGAAAGAAATTTATGATTTTTCCAATTCCCGAATGAATACCTACTTTTGCGTTTCGATTTAATTAGAATCGAATTCTAAGTACTTGCAATTGGCTATAAAAGTTTCATTTAAAGAGATTAACCGTTTGGCGATTCCAGCCATTATTGCGGGTATTGCAGAACCTTTGATTTCATTGACCGACATTGCCGTAATTGGAAATGTGAACACGAATTCCGTAGAAGCACTTGCCGCGGCGGGAATTGCAGGTTCTTTTTTATCGGCGATTATTTGGATTGTTGCCCAAGTTAAAACGGCCATTTCATCGACCGTTTCTCAGCATGTAGGCGCCAATCGATTGCATGCTGTGAAAACCTTAATCCCACAAGTTTTAGCAGTTAGCTTTATTTTCAGTCTCCTTATTTTCGGGCTGACCAGCATTTTCGCGAAATCTATTTTCAAAGCCTACAATGCGAATGGATTAATTTTGGATTATGCGGTTGATTATTATAAAATCCGCGCTTTTGGATATCCATTGACCTTGCTTACTTTTGCTTTGTTTGGAATTTTCAGAGGTTTACAAAACACGCTTTGGGCAATGAAATGCAGCTTAACAGGAGCTTTACTCAATGTGGTTCTGGATTTCGCTTTGGTTTACGGTGTAGGTGATTTCATTCCCGCCATGCATTTAAAAGGTGCGGCATATGCTTCTGTGATTGCACAAGTGGTAATGTTATTGATGGCTTTTTATTACTTTTTCAAGAAAACTCCGTTTCATCTGAAAATAAGTCGGAAAGTTAATCCCTCCTTAAAACCACTTTTGCTTATGACTGCGAATTTATTCGTCCGAACATTGGCGCTTAACTACGCGATTTATTTGGCCAATGCCTATGCGACAGGATATGGTAAAAACTACATCGCAGCCCAAAGTATTTTAATGAATATTTGGTTGTTTTTCTCCTTCTTCATCGACGGTTATGCCAGTGCAGGAAATGCAATCAGCGGAAAATTATTAGGTGCAAAGGATTACCGAAAACTTTGGGGTTTAAGCAAAGATCTTTCGCTATATGCCGTGGTAATTGCCTTGCTGCTCGTTTTGGTTTGTGGAATTTTCTATCAGGATATAGGTTGGATATTCAACAAAGAAAACTCCGTCTTGGTGTTGTTTTCTTCCGTTTTCTGGATTGTTTTATTGATGCAGCCCATCAATGCCGTTGCTTTTGTTTTCGATGGGATTTTCAAAGGCTTGGGCGAAGCTGCTTATTTAAGAAATACTTTATTGGTCGCTACTTTTTTAGGATTTACACCCGCCTTATTGATAGCCGATTATTACGGATTGAAATTGCATGCGATATGGATTGCATTTGCCGTTTGGATGTTGATTCGGGCATTGGCCTTAATCCTAAAGTTTAAGAAAAAATATTTGAACGAAAGTGGCAATTAAATTGATTATACAATTTAAATCATTCAAATAAAACATTTTAATCCTATACCTTACCATTTTATAGTCTAAAAGTAAATTTTTAAAATAAAAAAAATATGCGCATATTTGTTGTTACTCTAATAAATTAAAACAAAAAGTATGAGCTCAATGCTAATAGTATTAGGTGTTATCGCCTTCTTAGCCTTCATTATGGTTGGCATTTTCAATAAATTTGCGAAACTCCGAAACATGGTTAAGGATGCGTGGAGTAACATTGATGTTGCTTTAAAGCGTCGTTACGACCTGATTCCCAATTTAGTGAACACGGTAAAAGGATATGCAGAACACGAAAAGGGAACTTTTGAAGCGGTTACCAATGCACGAAATGCTGCAATGGCTGTATCTTCGGGAGATATCAATGCGCAAATCAAAGCAGAAGGTCAACTTCAACAAGCGCTTCGTAGTTTATTTGCCGTTGCTGAAGCCTATCCTGATTTAAAAGCAAATGCAAGTTTCTTGGATTTACAACAGAAATTATCTGAGATTGAAGAGAATCTAGAAAGAAGCAGAAGGTTTTACAACAGCAACGTTCGTGAAAACAATACGTATGGTGAAAGTTTTCCCGCTGCACTTTTTGCATCTATACTTAAATATCAGCACTTCGATTACTTTGAAATTGATGCCGCTGAACGTCAGAATGTAAATGTTGACTTCTCTTAAATTCTAAAACAACATACCATGAAAAAGAATGCATTCTTACTGCTCTTCCTACTGTTGAGCTATATGGGCTATGCTCAGAACTTCACTGTAAAAGACTTTTCGGCGGAATATGAAATGAATCCAGAAGGCTATTTTGATGTGGTTGAGAATTACGAAGTCGAATTTCATTCAGCCAGTCATGGGATTTTCAGAGATATATTAATTGAATATTATTTAGACTCTTCGGAAGAAGATAAAAATCCGAATAAACGAAATGTGATCATACGGAATGTAAAAGTTCCCGGACATAAGTTTGAATTGTCGCCCAGTTCAGAACGCGGTCAGTTTAGCTCAAAAAACTTAAATATCAAGATCGGAGATCCGAATAGAATGGTCAGGGGAATTCAACATTATAAAATTTCATACAGGGTCTACAATGCTTTTTTAGTTTCGGATAGTTTGACCCAATTTTACTGGAATGCAAAGGCGCCAGAATGGGTTGCTCCTTTTGAAAAAGTGAGTTTTAAAGTAAAAGCACCCAAGGGAATTCTTCTTTCCGATGAAAATAGTTTTGTTTATTCAGGATTACGAGGTGGCGAACAACGTTCCGATGAATTCACGACTTCATACAATGGAAACGTTTTATCGGCCGAAAGTAATCCCGGCTTTAATTCCGGATATGGAGATGCCGTCACTGTTTTAATTAAACTTCCGGCCGGAACCATTTCTGGGAAATTAATTGAACAATCTGCATTTGAAAAATACGGATGGTTAGCAATTCCGGTCTTAATGATTGGATTTTTCATTCGGTTAAAACGAAAGTATGGAAAACAAAAAGTAGTTTCTGTGACTAGTTATTATCCGCCAAAAGGAATTGATCCAGCCATGGCAGGCTACTTAATTGATGACTCTGCAGACACCCACGATTTGGTTTCTTTGATTCCAAAATGGGGACAAGAAGGAGTGATCCGAATGGAAGAAATCCCTAAAAAAGGATGGTTTGGAAATTCAGATTTAAAGTTATTCAAACTAAAAGAAATTGCTAAAAACGCACCAAAATACGAAGAGGAAATGTTCACGGGACTTTTTAAAGGTTCAGGAGATGAAGTACTTATAAGTAGTCTGAAAGATTCTTTCTACACGACGATGAACAGTGCAAAAGAGGATTTGAAATACAAAGCAAAACCATTTTACGAAGAAAAGCCTCAAAAAATCAAATTACTCACTTCGCTAGGTGTTGTTTTTGGTTTGATTTTAATTGGTCTTTGTTATTTTATTTTTGGCGGATTTGCTGCGACTATCGTTGGAATTACCGGTGCTGGTCTTTGGTTTCTCACTTTGAATTTAAAGAAGAAAAATCCGGAAGGAAGTCAAATTCTATCGGAATTAAAGGGTTTTCGACAATTCATAAAATTAGCAGAAACCAACCGAATCAAAACACTTATTGAAGAGGATCCCAATTATTTTGAAAAAACAATGAGTTACGCACTGGCTTTTGGCTTATTGAAACAATGGGCAGGCAAATTTGAAGCTTTGGACATTCAACCTCCGCAGTGGTACGGCGGACCTGTTGGTGTAGCTGGACCCCGTTCGATGGGGAATTTCGCCAATTCATTCAGTGGAAATATGTCCACAATGCAATCAAATATGGTTAGTTCACCTTCTTCTTCCGGTAGCGGTGGAGGTTTTTCTGGTGGAGGATCTTCAGGTGGTGGCTTCGGTGGCGGTGGCGGAGGAAGTTGGTAATTTCAATTCCAAGAAATAAAAATTCAAAAAAAATCCCTATTTATCTTTAAAATACCAATTCGGTGTATGATTTCTATTCTCACCCTTATGATACATCATATAAGAAAAACCTTCATGAATGGAATAAGAACCGACTTCACCCTTTTTGTTAACCGCAATATATGCGACTTGGAAATCCCTTCGATCGGGTTGTTTTTCCATAATCCGATGAACAGCTTCTTCACAAGCTTGTTGTGGAGTTTTCCCTTGACGCATCAATTCCACAATTAGGAAAGAACCCACGGTTTTTAAAACTTCTTCTCCCATTCCTGTCGCAGTGGCTGCACCGATTTCATTATCTATGAATAAACCCGATCCGATAATGGGGGAATCACCTACTCGGCCGTGCATTTTGTAAGCCAAACCGCTAGTAGTACATCCACCCGAAATCATTCCCTCCTTATCCATCACGAGCATACCGATGGTATCGTGGTTTTCAATATTTATAATCGGTTTGTATTCGGACTTCTCTTTCCAATCCTGCCATGCTTTTTTTGATTTTTCAGTCAATATATTCACCCTTTTAAATCCTTGAGAAACGGCAAATTCTTCCGCTCCTTTTCCTGCCATTAACACATGCGGTGTTTCTTCCATCACCTTTCGAGCAACCGAAATTGCATTGACTATATTTTGCATAAAAACAACGGAACCGTAATTTCCTTTGTCATCCATTATGCACGCATCCAAAGTCACAATCCCTTCTCGATCGGGCAATCCGCCGTACCCAACCGATGAATTGTTAGGATCTTCTTCCTCTACGTTGCATCCTCTTTCGACCGCATCCAAGGCGGAACCGCCTTTCTGTAAAACTTCCCATGCCATGGCTGTCGCATTCGGCACATTCCAAGTCGCAATGACCAACGGATAATTGGCCGTGCTTTTTGCAATGTTTAGATTGACTTCAGGAAGTGATTTTCCAAGTGCGGTTACTCCTACTCCGATTCCTAAAGTAGAAAGCGCTGATTTTTTGATAAATTTTCTACGATTCATTGTTCCGTGTATATGCTATTATGTATTTACTAGCTTTTTTATTTTCTCTGAATCAGATTCATAACGTTTGGATTCATCAAAAAACTTCAGACTATTCATTGAAATTTTTGGTTGATTTGTTTTCTTTATTAGATGTGAAGCGGATGCATGAATTTCATCAAAACCCGCTTCTTTAAATTTATGTACATTCTCCGGATTAATTCCACCTCCCGGTAAGATAGTTAATCGATTTCCAACTAATTTCTTCCAATGAATCAAAGTATTCAATCCTTTTTCCGCAGATTCAGACTGTCCGGATGATAAAATTCGAGAAACGCCTACTTCAATAAATGTTTGTAAACTTTCTTCTGGATCTTTTATCCAATCAAAAGCTCGATGAAACGTAAATTCCAAAGGTTTTGACACTTCGACTAATTCCTTTGTTCGTTCAATATCTAATGACTGATTTTCTCTTAAAACACCCGAAACGATTCCACTGCATCCTAATTCTATACAGATTTGAATGTCGGATTTCATCACTTCAAACTCTTCCTTTGAATAGGTGAAATCACCACTTCGAGGTCGAATTAAAACAAAAACAGGAAGTGAAGTTTGCTTAAGAACCTCTTTGATAAGCCCATACGAAGGTGTAATTCCACCCATTGCCAATTCCGAGCAAAGCTCTATCCGCTGAGCACCGGATTTCTCTGCATTTTTAACGGACTGAACCGAAGTGGCACAAATTTCTATTTTCAACTTTCAGGGATTATATTTATTTTTTTTAAATGCATTTCGCTGTCTTTTTCGAACGGTTTGCAACCTCTAAGATATAAACATCTTTTGGAAGATCACTTATACCATTTGTTTTTCGAACCAAAAACTTTTTCACATTTCCACTGCTTAAATTTTCTCAAACAGTTCAACTGTATTCCTAAAAATTGTAAAATGCTAATTTCTCTTTAAATTCTGTCAAAAAGTCACAAAGAGCTAGCTTGGCAGAATATTTGACTCTTTCCTAGATTATAAAAATTATAGAAATGTCAGAAAATATCATAAATGAAGATTTAAACGAAGAACTTCAGGATCATCAAGAAAATGAAATGGACGAACTTTCCGAAGTAGAAGTTTTAACCGAACAACTTAAAAAGGAAAAGGAACAATATTTACGTTTGTTTGCTGAATTTGACAATTTCCGAAAAAGAACCATCAAGGAGCGTTTAGACATATTTAAAACGGCTAGTTCAGAGGTAATTACTTCTTTACTTCCGGTATTGGATGATTTTGAGAGAGCGATCAAAGAAATTGAAAAGTCAGACGATAGTGAACATTTGACGGGAGTTCAATTGATTCAAACCAAATTGGCTGACACTTTACGAAACAAAGGATTAAAACCCATTGAAATTGAGGTTGGTGATGACTTTAATACGGACTCAATGGAAGCAGTTACCCAAATACCAGCACCTTCCGAAGATTTAAAAGGAAAGGTAGTAGATGTGGTGGAAACTGGTTATTTATTGAGTGACAAAGTAATTCGCTACGCAAAAGTCATCGTTGGAAACTAAATCCCCATCCCCAATTCATTAACAAATTAAATTTTTGCAGCAAAAAGCCTGTAAACCCTTATAGCAATGACAAAGAGAGATTATTACGAAATATTAGAAGTATCCAAATCAGCAACTCCAGAGGAAATAAAAAAGGCCTATCGTAAAATGGCAATCAAATACCACCCAGACAAAAACCCGGGTGACAAAGAGTCAGAAGAAAAATTCAAACAAGCAGCGGAAGCGTATGAGGTTTTGAGTGATGCTCAGAAAAAAGCGCGATACGATCAATTCGGTCATGCCGGAATGAGTGGTGCGGGCGGATTTGGTGGTGGAGGCGGAATGAATATGGAAGATATTTTCTCTCATTTCGGTGATATTTTCGGTGGACACTTCGGTGGCGGTGGTGGTTTTGGTCAACAAAGTGGACCAAGACGCATGAAAGGATCTGATCTTCGAATTCGCGTAAAATTGAATTTGGAAGAAATGATGAATGGAACCACTAAAAAGATCAAAGTAAAACGTTTCAAACAAGCCGAAGGCGTTACTTCGAAAACTTGTCCTGCTTGTGGTGGATCGGGTTACCAAACCAAAATCAGCAATACCTTCTTAGGCCGAATGCAAACCACCGTTCCTTGTGGAAGTTGTCAGGGTGTAGGGAAAATCGCAGATCATATTCCTCCGGGAGCCAATAATCAAGGATTAAGCAAAGTTGAAGAAACGGTAGAAATCAAAATTCCAGCAGGTGTTCGTGAAGGAATCCAATTGCAAGTTTCTGGAAAAGGAAACGATGCTCCTTTTGATGGAATTCCAGGTGATTTACTGGTCGTCATCGACGAAGAGGAAAACAAAGAATTAAAAAGAGATGGAAACAACCTTCATTATGATTTGTACATCTCCATTCCCGAAGCTATTTTGGGTGCTTCCAAAGAAATTCCTACTGTAAACAACCGGGTTCGAATCAAAGTGGACAAAGGAACCCAATCCGGAAAAGTTTTACGACTTAAAGGACAAGGACTTCCAAGTCTAAACGGTTACGGAAACGGAGATTTGTTTGTGCATATCAATGTTTGGACGCCAGACAAGTTGAATAAAGAACAAGAAGATTTCTTTGAAAAAATGATGGAAGATGACAATTTCTCACCACATCCTTCGAATAGCGACAAATCGTTTTTTGAGCGCGTAAAAGAAATGTTTAGCTAAAATAAATTTCAATTGTCGAAACCATTCAAATTACAACAAATCGTCATTATTATCAGTATTGAGAACTTCCTCTTTATGCAAAGGAAATCCACACGTTTTGCAATAATTTGAATCATCCATGTGGTGATTATCGTGGCAATGTTGACACACTTGCGTGTTTTTTTGAGATGCTTTTAAATTCGCTTGTTTATAAGCTTCCGCAGCGAAAATACCCGTAGGAACAGCGATAACACCGTAGCCCATAATCATCACCACCGAGGCAAGGAATCGACCCATTGTAGTTATCGGTGTAATATCTCCATACCCAACCGTTGTCAAAGTTACAATTGCCCAATAAATTCCAGTAGGCATAGTTTTAATGACGGAATCGGGATGATTATGTTCCAAAACATACATAAATGAACCCAAAACCACTCCAACCAAGACAATAAAGGAAAGAAAAACCACAATCTTCGTTCGACTATTTCGGATGGCGACTAAAAGCATACTTCCTCCGCGCATAAACTGTGTCAGTCTAAATATTCGGAAGATTCGGAACAAGCGCAGTATTCGAATACTTGATAAATACTTGGTAGAAGGATAAATAATTCCTAAATACGTTGGAAGAATACTGAGCAAATCAATAATTCCATAAAAACTAAAAAAATAACGCCAAGGTTGGCGCACACAATACAGTCGAAGGGCGTATTCAATGGTAAATAAAATGGTAATGATCCATTCAAGAATAATTAAACTATTGTGGTATTTTGCGTTGAATACAGGAACGGATTCCAACATAACCAAAATGACACTCAATAAAATCGTTGCGAGCAAGGCAATATCAAACACTTTTCCATAAAAAGTATCTGCTTCAAAGATAATTTCAAAGATTCTGTACCTTCCCTCTTTGCTTCTAAACCAATTCCAGAACCCTTTTATTTTGTCTATTAGTTTCCTAATACCTGTCATTTCGGTTGCTTTAATTAACGAATTTAACCATATTTTAGAAATCTCAATTTTTAAAGTGGGATTTTCTTGTAATTTTTTAATTTCAAAAATTGTAAATTGGCTAAAACAAATCAAAGATGAAAACGGTTTTAATCAGTGGTGCGACGGGATTGGTAGGTGGAATATTGGCTCAACGACTTACAGAAAAGGGATATGAAGTTCGTATTTTATCGCGAAAAAAATCTGCGAATCATTTTATTTGGGATTTAAAAGAGAAGAAAATAGAGGATTCTGCCTTTGAAAATCTAGATGCAATCATTCATTTAGCAGGAGCGCCTGTTTCAAAAAAATGGTCGGAATCATATAAAGAAGTAATTTATAAAAGTCGAGTAGATAGTTCAAAACTACTTTTTGAGTATGTGAAGAAATTAAATGTTGACCTCAAAACCTTTGTTACCGCATCCGGAATAAATTATTACGGAACGTTAACTTCGGACAAAATATTTACAGAAACCGACCCACCATCCACTGATTTTTTCGGGAAGGTTTGTGTCGATTGGGAAAACGCGGCTTTTGATTTTGAGTCTCTGGGAACTCGAGTTTGCAGCGTTCGAACTTCGGTGGTCCTTTCGACCCAAGGTGGAATGTTGAAGGAACTCCTACCGATTACAAAACTGAATTTACTTTCTCCTTTGGGAACCGGAAAGCAAATTCTTCCCTGGATTCATGTGGACGATTTGGTCAATATGTATATCTATCTATTGGAAAACAAAAAGTTATCGGGCGCTTTTAATGCAGCTGCGCCTCAAATAGTTACCCAGAAAGAATTCACGAAAATCTGGGCTCAATCACTTCATAAAAAAGTTATTTTACCGCATGTTCCGTCGTTTGCTTTGAAATTAATTTTCGGAGAAATGGCTTCGATTTTATTAAAAGGAAGTGCAATTTCATCCAAAAAAATTCAAAAATCAGGATTTACATTTCAATATAATGATTTGAAAAATGCTTTGAAAGACTTATTAGAAAGAAATCAGTAAGAACTATTTTGTCGAACTGGAATTGAAATTCAAAATTAGAATTCCAAAGAATCCACGGTTTAGTTTTCTTAAATCAAAGTGTGAATGGTATCTTTGCACCCAAATTTTATAAAATGAGTGGATTAATAGAAGAATTACAATGGCGCGGCCTGGTTCATAACATCATGCCTGGAACGGAGGAGTTACTTGAAAAAGAAATGACGACGGGTTATTGTGGATTTGATCCGACCGCAGATTCTTTGCATGTAGGGAGTTTGGTTCCTATTTTATTATTGATGCACTTGCAAAGGCACGGACATCGTCCCATAGCTTTGGTTGGGGGTGCAACGGGTATGATTGGAGATCCTACGGGTAAATCTTCAGAGCGGGATTTGTTGGACGAAGAAACCTTGGATTTCTACATTGCAGGAATTCGTTCCCAATTGGAACGATTTTTAGATTTCGACGAGTCCAAATCGAATGCAGCTCTAATGGTTAATAATTACGACTGGATGAAGGATTTTTCTTTCCTTGATTTTGTTCGAAATGTAGGAAAACACATCACTGTAAATTACATGATGGCCAAAGATTCGGTAAAGAGTCGATTGAGTTCGGAATCCAATATTGGAATGTCCTTTACGGAGTTTACGTATCAATTAATCCAAGGGTATGATTATCTTCATCTTTATAGAGAATACGGTGCGAAACTCCAGTTTGGAGGTTCGGATCAGTGGGGAAATATTACAACTGGATCCGAATTAATTCGAAGAATTGCACAAGGAGAAGCGTTTGCTTTCACTTGTCCATTGACTACAAAAGCAGATGGAAATAAATTCGGAAAGAGTGAAGGAGGAGAAAATGTTTGGTTAGATAAAAATCGAACGTCTCCGTACAAATTCTATCAATTTTGGTTGAATCAATCGGACGATGATTCGGAGAGATATATAAAAATTTATACGTTTTATAGTCAACAAGAAATCGCGGATCTAGTGGCGAAACACAAGGAAGCGCCTCATTTGAGATTGCTTCAGAAAACGCTTGCTGAGAGTGTAACTGCGTTGGTTCACGGTCAAGAAGAATTAGACAATGCCATCAAAGCATCGGAAGTTCTTTTTGGAAATTCAACAACAGAAGATTTAATGTCATTGAATGTATCTACTTTTCTTGCTGTATTTGAAGGAGTTCCTCAAGCTACTCTTTCGAAATCTGATTTGATAGAAGGTGTAAATATCATTGAAGCTTTGACTGAGAAATCGAGTTTCTTAGGCTCAAAAAGCGAAGCAAGACGAGATTTAAAGGCGAATGCGATTTCTGTAAATAAAGAAAAAGTTGAGGATACCTATAATCTAACGGAAAAGGATTTGATTGCAGATAATTATATTCTCCTTCAAAAAGGAAAGAAAAACTATTTTATTTTGATTGCAGAATAAATCGAATTAAAAATTATACTAAAAAAATCCGTCCCGTTATTAAAACGAGACGGATTTTTCAATTATGAAAATTACTTTATGAGTTCTTCACGAAATTTTCTACTTTAAAATAAAACAAATCTTCTTAAACAAGAAAGCCCCGGTTTCCCGAGGCTTTCTATTTTTAAAAATTAAATTAATTTTTACTTCTTAATGATCTTAAAGGTTTCAACCTGTCCATCTTCCAAAGTAACTCTAAACACATACGTTCCAGCGGTCAATGCATTCACATTGATTTGTCCGTTTAGAACTTTCGCATCGGAAATTACTTTT
>Ga0098068_1000052_pt1 | contig 50164 bp, 53 predicted proteins | sample 26BtaG_FD_75059 | JGI IMG/M metagenome (GOLD analysis project Ga0098068, IMG submission 75059) | Marine viral communities from Cariaco Basin, Caribbean Sea - 26B_WHOI_OMZ_CsCl | ecosystem: Environmental > Aquatic > Marine > Oceanic | place: Caribbean Sea: Cariaco Basin | collected 2014-11-09 | reverse complement strand
GTATTCAATGCATTGCGACTTTTGGCATATAAAAAATAAATTTAATAAAAAAGGGTTGGTTTTGAAAAGGTTAAAATGACCAAAACGGAAAAAATATTGTCACATCACGGTATTCGACCTACTCAAATGAGGTCGAAGATATACAAGTTCCTGAAAAGAAAACAAAGTGCCGTGTCCTTTACCGATTTGAAGAAGACCTTTGTTCAAAAGAGCGAAACCAATAAAACAGCAAACAGAACTACCTTTTATCGCAGCCTAAAGATTTTTGAGGATAAAGGGCTAATTCATCAGATTAATGATGGAGTCGGAGTGGCAAAATATGCGATTTCTGATGAAAATGCCAAAGGTAAATATGGTACAGATTTACATATGCACTTTCATTGTACCGGTTGTAAGAAAACAATCTGTTTACCAAATAAAATATCGGAAGACAGCTTGCCAAACGATTATGAAATAAACAATGTGAACCTTGTATTGAAAGGCGTATGTGAGAAATGCAGGCAAAAATATTAGGTGGGAGTTCCAGAACTCTGAACCCTTGCGCCCAATGGTCAGGTTCAGGTTTCTTCCACCTTCTCTAACTTAAAAAATATTATGGTAGAACTAAAAAAATCCTTGGGTACGCTTCGACTTACGTTTTATGGCGTTGGCACAATTGTGGGCGCAGGAATATATACCGTTATTGGCGCGGCAGCTGGACAGGCAGGAACTGACCTTTGGTTGAGCTTTATTTTTGCAGCAGTTGCAGCCAGTATTTCTGCAATGTCCTATGCCGAATTATCATCTACCTACCCAAATGCTGGTGCGGAATTTATATTTGTAAGGAAAGCATTTCCAAAAATTGATATTCCGTCTTTTCTCACGGGTTGGACGATTGCGTTTCATAGTTCGGCCACCATTGCAGCCGTGTTACTTGCCTTTTCGGGGTATTTCAATACGTTTTTTAATATGCCCTCTCTTCTAATAAGTTATGGCATTTTATTGGTGTTGTCATTAATTAGTATTACAGGCATCACAAAATCGTCGACAGCAAATATTATTATGGTCAGCATTCAACTTTTGGGATTGTTATTATTGATAGTATTTGGACTTTTGGAAACTGGTCCACCCAAAGCAGAATTTTTTAAAATTGAATCGATTTCTGGAACTTTGGCGGCCACAGCTACACTGTTCTTTATCTATACTGGTTTTGAACATATGGCAGCTTTGGGTTCGGAAGTTAAGAACCCAGGGAAAACAATTCCCCGTGCATTTTTAATGACTATGGTAATAACTACAATAATTTATTTATTTATTGCTTTTACGGTTTTGAATATTGCAGACCCTTCCGCTTTGGCAAACGTGGATTCGCCACTTTCTCTTGCAGCTTCCAATCTCAACAATTGGTTGCCTGTGGTATTGGCTATCGCTGCACTTTTTGCTACGGCTAATGCTGCTTTTAGTGGTATCATATCCATAAGTAGGCTGCTTTTTGGAATGGCCAGTGTCGGAGAACTTCCAAAGTTTATGACCAAAACCAATGCACAGAAAGTACCGTGGGTTACTACTATTGTAGTTATGGCAGCAGTTGCGGGATTTTTATTGTTGGGCGATATTAAGATTGTAGCAGGTATGTCTTCTTTAGGCGCTTTACTTGTTTTTGTTGCCGTAAATGTCGCACTTATCGTGCTTCGGTTTAAAGCACCAGAGCAAGAACGACCATTTAAAGTTCCTTTGGCTATAGGACGAGTGCCGATTTTACCCATTTTGGCGATACTTATAAGTCTATCATTGATAATCCAATTTAATTGGCAGGTTTATTCAGCGTTCGTAGGTGCTGTTATCGTGGGTATTGTGCTTGATTATTTTTTGGACAAAAAGTCAAAAGATGAAATAGACCCTGAAAAAGAAAAGGAACTTTTTAACCATTAAAATGAAGCTATGGACTGGATGTTTGAAGATTTTAAAACTGACCTAGATACCTTAAATCCTATTGTACGAGAAAAAGCCCTGTCCATAGCAAAAGAACTAATTGAAAAAAAAGATATTTCAGCAAAAGAAGCTTTATCAGAAGGCATCATAAGGGCGGAAGAATGGTTTTACGATTTAGAAGGATAATTATTAATTAAAAACTATATAAAATGTTACAGATAATCGAATTAAAAGAAAAAAATATTGTTGCAACAAAAGCTTCGGGCAAATTGAGAAAAGAAGATATAGAAAAAATCCATCCACTTATCCACGCCATACTGGACAAAGGAATGAAAGTCCGGTGGTATTTTGAGATGGTCAACTTTACAGGTTGGGATTTACCTGGTTTATGGGAAGACCTAAAAATGGACACAGCCCACGCCACGGACTATGAAAAAATAGCAATGGTAGGAGATAAAAAATGGCAGAATTGGATAACACAATTTATGAAGCCTTTTACCAATGCCGATATTAAGTATTTCAATATAGACCAAAAGGAAGATGCCAAAAATTGGATTGAGAGCCAGTAAGCTTACTTCCGTAAAAGACAGACGATGAATAAAAAAAGCATTCTTATTACCATTTTAATTGGGTTTGCCATAGGTGTTTTTATCCTTCAACCTTTTGGGATAACAATTTTCACGTTTAGCAGCCAGAATTACAAAATCAATTGATGGCAATATTTAATAAATAATTTCATTGAAATTTTAAATATCAATGGGAATCAAATTTTTGAGAACACTCTGTTTGGCTTATTAGGTGCAAGTGTTGTGCTAATTTATTATTTCGGTAAACGAGAAAAGGATATAGATAACAAGTAGCGGTAAATCGTTATAGGAATGAGCGAAATTTTTTATTTAAATAAGTTAAGTGAAAACTTAATTAATAGCAGGCAGCTTTTATGATGCTTTTTAAAGCAAAATGATTAATAGTATTAAAAGCAAAAGTAGAAGCTGCTTTTTTAAATTATACAAGTAAAGATGCGCATTATGAATATTAAACATTGTTTTTTAATAATCTTGTTGGTTAGTTATTATAAGGTAAATGCCCAAAAAGTTTATACAACTGAAGAAGGTCATATTATGATGATGACTTTGGTTGATGATAAACCCATCAAGGCAGAAAGCCATAAATTGGCACTATATCTTGATTATGATTCCAAAGTGGTCAATGGTGTACTCGACCTTAAGACTTTATCAACATATAGTCCTAAAATCAATGCCCTTTTAGAACAGCGGGAAGACCCTTTAATACTTCGGTTTACTGGCACTATTCCATCACAGGATTTTTTATCAAAACGGCACGACCCTATCAACTTTAATTGGCTGATAGATGTTACTTATCAAGGGAAATCCTTTAAATCACAATTTAAAGCAACCATTACCCATATAGAACAAGGAGTAAGTATGTCCTGCCTGATAAGTGCAACCGGACAATTATTGGTTTCAAATACTGGTTTGGATTCCTTAATAGAGGGTATCGATGATACCATAGAGGTGCAGTTTGCCCAATTGGTGTTGAGATTGGAATGACTGTGAATTTAAATAAAATTATAATTGATATAAATGAAAAAAAAGAAACTGAATTTAAGAGATTTAAATAAAACTTCATCCGATAATCACAAGCGCAATGATGGCCACAACCATAGCAGTCCGGAAAGTATAGGGAAATTTAAAATTTATGTACCAGCAATTTTCAGCTTTGTAATGCTGATTATTGGTATTGCGATGGATTATTTTGACGTAGCTTTTTTTAAAGATTGGATACGTATTGTCTGGTATGCAGTCGCATATCTTCCAGTAGGTTTTCCTGTGATAAAGGAAGGTTGGAACAGCATCAAAAATGGCGATTTCTTTACCGAGTTTTTATTGATGTCCATCGCAACCATAGGTGCATTCGCCATTGGCGAATATCCCGAAGGTGTGGCAGTAATGTTGTTTTATGCGGTAGGCGAATTGTTCCAAAGTGCCGCCGTTAAAAGAGCCAAGAGAAGCATCAAGGCATTACTAGATGTAAGACCTAATGAAGCCTTGGTCTATAGGAACAACAATTATGTTTCTGTAAATCCCGAAATCGTTGCTATTGGCGAAAAAGTGCAAGTCCGTGTGGGCGAAAAAATTCCTTTGGATGGTATTTTATTGTCCGAAAAAGGCTCGTTCAATACCGCAGCATTAACGGGCGAAAGCAAACCTGACACCATTGCAAAAGGAGAAAAAGTATTTGCAGGAAGCATCAACCTTGATGGCGTTATTGAAATCGAAACCACCAAGGAATTTAAAGACAGTTCCATTGCCCGAATCCTTGATATGGTCCAGAATGCCACGGCTCGTAAATCAAAAACCGAATTGTTCATTAGAAAATTTGCAAGAATCTATACACCTATTGTGGTATTCTTGGCGATTGGATTAACATTTTTGCCCTACTTTTTTGTGGATGATTATGTGTTTAACGATTGGTTATATAGAGCATTGATATTCTTGGTAATTTCCTGTCCGTGTGCCTTGGTTATCTCTATTCCGTTGGGTTATTTTGGTGGATTGGGAGCAGCTTCAAAAAATGGAATTCTCTTTAAGGGAGCATCTTTTTTAGATGAAATGACAAGGATAACCACAGTGGTAATGGACAAAACCGGAACCGTGACCAAAGGTGTTTTCAAAATCAAGGAAATAAAAACCATTGATTGGGATGAACCCGAATTTATGAAATACCTAATGGCAATGGAAGAACAATCCACCCATCCCATTGCCAAGGCCATAATGGAATATAAAGCCGATGGCGAAGATTTTCAGGCAAAAGAAGTAACCGAAGTCGCAGGAAAAGGATTAAGGGGAATGGTCAATGGCAAAACTGTTTTAGTTGGGAATAAACCATTGATGACTTCAAATAATATCGAAGTTCCATCTGAAACCGACAACATTGTAGAATCCATCGTAATGGTTTCCATTGATGGTAAATTCGCTGGCTATGTCATCATTGCAGACGAATTGAAAGAAGATGCCCACGAAGCCATCAAACAAATTAGAGAATCTGGAATTTCCAAAATCATAATGCTTTCCGGCGATAAGGATTCCATAACCCAACAAGTGGCAAAAGAAATGGGTATTGATACTGCAAAAGGCGGTTTGTTACCAGAAGATAAGCTCAACGAAGTTGAGCATTTGAAAAAACAATTTAATACTAAAGTAGCCTTTATAGGCGATGGCATCAACGATGCACCGGTTTTGGCAGCGAGCGATGTTGGCATTGCAATGGGTGGTTTGGGCAGCGATGTGGCGATAGAGACCGCAGATGTAATCATCCAAACAGACCAACCAAGTAAAATAGCTAGAGCCATAAAAATAGGACGTTCTACAAGACGCATCGTTTGGCAGAATATTGGGTTGGCCTTTGGTGTAAAAGCAGTGGTTTTGGTTTTGGGCGCAGGTGGTCTGGCAACGATGTGGGAAGCAGTTTTTGCCGATGTAGGCGTGGCCTTGTTAGCCATTCTGAATGCGGTTCGATTACAGAAGATGAATTGGAAATAGTATAAAAGAATGTCTCAAAAAAGAAGAAATAGAAGAAACAAAAAAAATCGGAAATCATCGAATACCGACATCACAAAAAGAGATAAGGTCAAAGGTATTCTTATGATAATCCTTATGGTAATAGCCGCATTTCTGCTTTATTTTTTTGTGCTAAAAGGAAATATTCATAAGCATTAATGAATTAAGATAATAAAATATTCCAAGTGGTTTGTGTGGCTACAAAAATTGAAGTGGAAATGATTGATATATAGTAAAAATGATATTCTATGTCGGAAAATAGACGGAATAGACGAAATAAAAAAAGCAATAAAGTACCCTCTGTAAAAAATAGTATTACCAAAAAAGATAAAATAATTTGGATTAGTATTCTAATCGTTGTTATTGTGTTAATCTTCTTTGTACTGTTCTTGCAATTCCTAAAGTACTTTATATCTATTTAATTAATTACAATTTTAAATGCAACGTTATTGCAGAAGATTAAGTGAAAATAATGATACCCAGAATGAATGACGACAAATTACGACGATATATTAAAAAAATTAGACAATAAATTAGATATTCTTGAAATAGAAGAACAAGATATTTTACTCAAAGCTGAAAAAGGGATTAAACTTGCAAAACAGACCCTTAAATCAGTTAGAAGTATCGTAGTTGATTATGAATTTGAAACCAAATTAGAGGAAATTCATTTCTTTAAATGTACTAAACCAAAAATTTATAGCAAACTTATTTATTACGTAAAATTATTTAACATTGAAAGTAAAAGACCCAGGGGAAGCAATAAATCGCAAGTAAAGTATTTGAACAATTATATTGAGAAACTTCAAACCTACTTTAACGACAATCTTGATTTTTACCATTATTACCGCAGGGAAGCTACTGTATTTGATGAGCAATATTTTTTAAGAGGCAAGGCAGATATTCGGTTGTTCCCAGACTCATTTCACTTTTTTGTTGATGAAGAATTTGCAACAAGCCACGATAGTACCGTGGCCTCAATTTTAGCCTACGACCTTTTGATTGTACACTTAAAACGGGAAATTGATAAATTGGAGAATAATGGAAATTATGCAAGTTTAAGATTGTTACAAAGTAAAACCAAAATTACCTGGACAGCCCACAAAATATATTTAATTGAACTGATATACGCTTTGCACAGTACAGATGTCATTAATAATGGTACTGTTGACATTAAAGATATTGCCTATTTTGTTGAAAAAACATTTAAAGTGGACTTGGGCGATTATTACAGAGCTTTTTTGGAAATACGGATGCGTAAAAATGGCAGAACCAAATTTTTGGATATTCTGAAAAAGCAGTTGACCAAACGGATGGATGATACTGATAACGTAAAATAAAACACCCAAGATGCTTCAACTTGGGTGTTTCTTGTTTTATGGAAAATCTCATTTTATTTGGTGGTTTTTAGATAGGGTATTTTTTCTGAAGAAGTACCAAAACCCTCTATTGTATTACATTGAAAATGAGAGAAGAAAAACACCCAAGTAGGCCTAACTTGTGAATAAAATCCAGCAAACTACCCCAATTTTGTAGAACGAAAGTCAAATCAGGTCAGGGGCTATCATTTTAGATGAAAGCAAAACGGTAGTCCCTTTCTTTTAATCCGTTCTATTATGCCCACAAGTATTATTACCACAGACGACCTTCGAGAATTCAAAATGGAACTGCTCGATGATATCAAGGAACTACTCAATAGCCAATCTGGTCATATTACCAAAAGGTGGCTAAAATCCCCTGAAGTAAAAAAGCTTTTGGGAATCTCTTCTGGCACGTTACAGAATTTAAGAATTAATGGCACATTGCCCTACACCAAAGTAGGGGGTGTACTCTATTACGATTACGAAGAAATAATTAGCGTAATGGAAAATAATAAAGTTCATAACAAATTCTAAATCGTTTTGGAGCAGGTCAATTACATTAAGCACCTAAACGCTGTATTCTTACAATTCTCAAAGGATAGCCGTTTAAATCCCACGCACATAAGTTTGTACGTGGCATTGTTTCAATTATGGAACAACTATCACTTTCCGACAGAATTCTATATCAATCGAGAAGAAGCGATGCGGTTTTCCAAGATTGGTTCAAAAACTACCTACCATCGCTGCATCAAAGAACTACATCATTGGAAATACCTATTATACGAACCCTCACATAATCCATTTAAAGGCAGCAGAATCAAGATGTTCAATTTTGGGACAAGTGATGGACAAGCTCTGTACCCAAACCCTACCAATATCGGGACAAGCAATGGACAAGCGGTGGTATCTATAAACAAACATATACAAACAGGAAAAAACAAAGCAAATGATACTAAACTTGACAAGCCAAAAAATGAAAATGAAGTCATTGATTTTTTTGAAAAGGAAAATTGGCCAGAATTGGAAGCCAAAAAATTTTACAACCACTACCAAGGCATCGGTTGGAAAGTAGGTGGAAAAACAAAAATTGTCGATTGGCACGCCACAGCTCGAAACTGGATGATAAAGGCCGAAGAGCTAAAAGAAGAAAAAACAATGGTTGCAGTTAGCCAAAATACGGACAACCTAAAGACAAGTTCCAACAAAAATTATAATGAACCATTATGAATCCCCACAAACCACATATCATTACCGAGGGTAGCGTTCAATACACCTTGGGAGAACTGAAAGACAATCAAATGCTTTATGATTTTGATAAAATGCTAATTTATCTCAATGCCAAAGGAAAACTACTTTTTGGCAAGAAATTCAAAATTTTTGAAGAAGACCGTGATATTATATTCAAGCTCTGTAATTATTTTATCAGGGATGAAGCTAATTGCAAAAAATTAGACATCGACCGCGATAAAGGGATTTTGCTTTCTGGTCCTGTTGGTTGTGGAAAAACCAGTTTAATGAAACTGTTACGCCATATTGTGCCACATCAGAAATCGTATGAGGTTATACCCACACGAAACATTGCCTTTGCCTTTAATAATATTGGGTACACCATCATTGAAAATTACGGCGACAAAAAGTTTTATTGTTTTGATGATTTGGGTGTAGAACCCACCGGAAGGCATTTTGGAAAAGATTGTAATGTAATGGGCGAAATCTTACTTTCACGTTATGATTTATTTTTAAGTCATAAAACTAAAACACACGCAACTACAAACCTCAATGCTAAAGAACTGGAGGAACGTTATGGGAATAGGGTACGTTCAAGGATGCGACAACTGTTCAATTTAATTGCCTTTGATAAAAGCAGTCGTGATAAAAGGGATTAAATCTAATTTTGGTTTTCTTCCTCTAAAAGAAGTAGTTCGTGTATCATATCGCTTTCATCCAAATATTGAGCCAACCATTCTTGTTGGGAAAGCCAATTGATATACTCTTTATCAGATTCCCAAATAGCTTCAACATATTCCCCTCTATATTTACCGAAACTAAATTTCGTTCCAGAATCTTGTCCCTCAACTTCAGTATCGAACAATTTGTAATAGGTTTCTAATAAACCTTCTTCTCTACACCTGTAATACAGCCATTGTTTTTTATAGCCTTTGTATTGCCTTCTTTTTTCAAGATATTTTACCATTTCAACATCAGATAAGGCCTTAAATGAATTTCGTTTGGTTTTTGGTTTAAACAACCATCCAAAAGTCATCCCCAAAGTATTTTGAAGTACGTTCAAAAAGAAAATTGCAATTGCTCTCATTTTATTTGCACTAGAGTTTATAACACTCTAATTAGGCTTAATTTACGAAAAAAAACCAAAATTTTGACTTCCAGAAGTAAAGATATATTCTTAATAAAATTTTAACAATTTGTAGGAAACCGTAAGAATTTAAAAAGACATTTCAGTATATTTATAGGCGATTACGCTTAAAATATTAATGTTTAAAAAGCTAATGGGAAATCATTGGCTTTTTTATTGTTTCAAAATAATTATTATGCATATAAGTTCACTATCCATTAGGAATTTTAGAAATTTCTATAAATCAAAATTCATTTTTAAAAAAGGTATAAATACTATTTTAGGAGAAAACGGTTCAGGTAAAACCAATCTCTTTTTTGCTTTACGAGTTTTAATTGATGATAAACTTCCAAGATATATAAGATTTAATGAGTCTGACTTTAACCGAGGTCTGGGTAAATGGGCTGGACATTGGATAATTTTATCGGTTACTTTTGACGAACTGGATGCGAGTGAAAAAGCACAGGTACTGGCAGTACAATCTTCGGGAGATATGGAAGGCAGCAAAAAGACTGGAAGTTACTCGGTGTACTTTAGACCAAAATATCAGTTTAGAAAAGAATTATATGATTATTCACAAACCGCAGGTAAAAGTGTAGCAGGGCTTCAGCTTTTTTTTGATAAACTTACGATTGATGATTATGAAACGTCTTACTTATGCAGAGGCTCTGGAGATTTTAGTGATGACACTACCTATAAAAAGTATGTTGGCGATTTTGATGCTGTTGAATTCCCAAACCCAGATGATAAAGAAGAATTGATTTTTGGAACGTTTCTGCCGAGGGAAATAAGTGTGCACAACGAGGTTTCTTGTACGTTCATTAAAGCACTTCGAGATGTCGAAAGCGACTTACGTTCCTATTCTACTAATCCATTGATTAATTTATTACGAGGAAAGGAAAAAACTATTGAAGTTTCAAAACAAACGGACATCATTGATAGCGTTAACAAACTTAACGACCAAATTAGTTCTCTCAAAGAAGTAAAGGATGTGAAAGATGGAATTGACAAAAGTATTAAGGAAGCTGTGGGTACTACTTACGGCCCTAATATAGATGTCAAATCAGAACTTCCAAATGATATGGAAAAACTACTGCAATCACTCAAACTATGGGTTGGCGACCCAGATGAAGAAGGTTATATGGGTAAAATATGGGAGTTGAGTTTGGGAGGTGCAAATATGATTTACCTATCACTAAAGCTATTGGAGTATGAAAAAATCAGAACGGATAGAATTGCAAATTTTCTTTTAATAGAAGAACCAGAAGCACATATTCATACGCATATTCAAAAAACCCTTTTTGATAATGTGCAAACCAATAAAACACAGGTTATTATTTCAACGCATTCTACTCACATTTCATCTGTAAGCCGAATAAGTTCAGTAAATATTTTAAGCCGAGGAAATATGCAGACTTTGGTATATCAACCATCTAACAATCTTGATGATGATTATATAACAAGAGCCGAAAGGTACTTGGACGCCATAAGAAGCAACTTGCTTTTCGCGAAAGGCGTTGTTTTGGTTGAAGGCGATGCAGAACAGATTCTCATTCCTCAAATGTTTAAAAAAGTCTTTGGAATTTCGCTCGATGAAATTGGGATAAGTCTCGTAAACATTGGAAGTACAGGTTTTAAAAATGTTGCAAGGCTTTTCCATAAGGATAGAATTCAGAAAAACTGTGCCATACTAACTGACTTGGATGCCAGTATTGTCAATTTACCTGCAAATGAAGTTGATGATTCTGCTTATGAAAAACATTGTAGGGCATCGCAAATTAGTGGAGCTGAAAGAAAAAAGGAATTGGATAAATTTTGTGACAAAAACGACTTCTTGATTCCTTTTTACTCTAAATACACCTTTGAAGTTGATTTCCTTTTGAATGGGAATAGCCACGAATACGTACAATCACTTCCTGAAATTTTCAAACAACAAGCAGCTATTGATTCTTCAAAGAAAAAGTTAGAAGAAAAATCAGTTTCGATTGCAGGTGTAGAAGTTTTACGATTGGCTGATAAAAAAGGCAAAGGTTGGCTGGCGTTGGTTGTTGCAGATAATTTAGTTTACAATACTTATATTCCTGAATATATTTTGAAAGCCGTTGCTTTTGCATCTTCGCATTTAAATAATGCCTCTAAAGCTAAAACCGCTAAATACAGGTTACGAAAAATTAGTCGTAGTAAAAATGATAGTTATTACGATGTAGCAACAAAAATTAGTTTTAAGGATAAAGAAGACCAACAGGTTATTGATGACTATATAGCCAACTTTCCTAATGACCAATTTACTAAATTTTTATCGTTTATATGATTTTAGATACTTTAAGCGACCAACAAAAAGATGCCGTTGTTAAAGATGGAAATGTACTTCTTACAGCTTGCCCAGGAAGTGGAAAAACACGAGTGATTATTCATAAACTCGCTTATGCTCTAAAAAATATTGATGTAAACAGTAAACAAAGGATTGTCGCTCTAACTTTTACCGTAAGGGCTTCCGAAGAAATATATCGCAGATTAAACGCAATGGGAATTAATAGTAATCGGGTTTGGTCTGGCACTTTGCATTCATTTTGTCTCGAATGGATTATAAAACCCTATTCCTGTTATTTACCTGAACTTGAAAACGGCTATTTAATTGCCGATGAAACTTATGCCTCGGATATCATAAGTGAACTTAAAGAAAAGCATAAGTTAAAACCTATTGACCCGATTAATTTCAGATTCAATAGGGACGGCACATTTGCCGAACCAAAAACAATTCAAAAAAGAGTCCTTAAGGATTATCACGAAAGGCTACAAACAGAGAAGTTAATTGATTTTGAGCTTCTACTATACTATTCATACAAACTCTTAACCAAGCATCCTAAAATAAAAAAAACGTTATCGAACATTTTTAGCCTTATATGTGTTGATGAATATCAAGACACGCAAGATTTGCTTTACGCAATTATTTCGTCGATTGTAACAACTGGGGAAGGTAGCTCAAATCTATTTTTAGTAGGAGATACAGACCAAGCAATTTATGCATCTTTGGGTGGCATTGCCAAAAGTTTGGAAGAAATACAGGAAGAGTTAAACACTTTACCTATTGAGCAACTTACGCTTTCTGGAAATTATAGGTCCACACAAAGAATTATCGACTTTTACTCTATATTCCAGACAAACCCAATTAAAATTGAAGCTATTGGTACTAATAAAGACGTTGATAGTATAATAACGTACAATAACACCATTGACAAAGGATATTTAGTAGATGAAATTGGACGACTTATAGAGCATAGTTTAGATAATGGAATTCCAGAAGATGAAATATGCGTATTGGTTCCGCAATGGTGGTTAATAACTACTATCACAAAACAGTTGAGAGCTAAACTACCAGATGTAAATTTTGATGCTTCAGGTTTAGCACCAATGTCAAAAAATCGAAATAACATTTGGTATAAGTTATCGAGGTTGTTCTTAACGCAGCCACAACCAAAAATATATTCATTGCGATACAAATGGTGTTCTGAAGTAATTGAAAACTTTAAAGAACATACCAATACTGAATTCAGCGAACAATATCAAACAGAGCGAAATGTATTGAAATTGATTAACTCGATAACATCCAATGAAACTGAAGGTATCGATTATCTTAATGATTGTTTTGACCAGTTTTTAGAGGCTGTTGGGATTGACCAAACTATTTACGCACAACTTCTTATAAATAGGAAGACCTTTTTCGATGTAATAAAGAGCCGTCTTGAAGACCCAACGTTTCAAGTTCCAAGTGACATAGCATCATTTATGAGTTTTTATAGAGAAATGTCAGGCGTCGTCATCAATACTTGCGTTGGTGTTAAAGGAGAAGAATTTGAAACCGTTATTGCTTATGGTTTGCTAAATGGGTATATCCCACATTGGAATGACATTTTTACTGGAGACCCTGTTGCCGCTTCAAAAAAACTACTTTATGTTATCTGTTCAAGAGCCAAAACCAATTTACACTTGATATCAGAAACTGGCAGACAAACCAAAAAAGGAAACCCGTTAGAGATTACCCCAGAATTGCAAAATCTTAATTTTGAATTTGATGAAATATAAAAAATGTTGTAATCCATTTGTAACGATTTGAAAAATTAAGGATAGTGTTTTTAGGATAAAATGAAGAAAATAGATTTAGAGAAAAAATCATTAGAAATTCAAAAAATAATCTCTCGTTATACAAAAGAGAGCTTTGTATGTTTTTTTGCTGATTTTATTAGACACCATCCAGAAAGAAGCAATATTGGATTTTCAAAAAAATTCAAGTCAAAATTAAAAGATTCTTTATATCTGATAATGTTAAGACTCTCTACACCATTGGCAGGCAAGGAAGAACTTCATTATTCAGAAAAAAATGATTTAGTACTTCAGCAAGTTGCTGACATTCTTTTAGAGATAGTTAGTTTCTATTTATCAGAAAATTATGAGGGAAATGAATTTGATGAGATTTCTGATAAAAGACAAAAATTACTTGTTCACGAATTAGCATTCAAAAATTACTTTCAAAACGGAATATTAAATTATAGAGAACAAGAGGTAAATAAGGTTATTAGGATGTTTAAACCTTATCAAGATAAAATACAGGAAAGATTAGAAATCGATTTAAAAACCTTAATTAATTTATGCAATCATTCTGAATTAATTTATCGTGCAAAGTCAATAAATTCAAAGTCATTTATTTTAGACAAAGGCTTTGACAAACTGGCTCGACAATCTGCAAATGGATTATTAGCAGAGAATGAGTTTACAGATAAGCTGTTAGAACTTTCGAATGAGACCCAAGAAAGTTTTTTGAATTTTTTTGAGAAACCCCACCAATGTTTACTTTTTGCCAAACAAGATTTTCACCTCTCTTTTGAAGAAAAACATATTGATATTTTCTGTGGCTTATTTTCAATTGATATTAAAGATAATCATAGTAATTTATTTTATTCCCAACAAAATCCTTTAGAAAATAAACCGATTATAAGAATTAGTGATAATCAGTATTTAAACGTATATCAAAAACAATTGCCTTCAGCTCTATATGATTTACTTTATACCACGCTTACTCAAACAAAAAAGGAAAAAGAACAAGTAAATTTCCGTAGAGGAAAAGTTGTTTTGGAAAGCCATACTTTGGATATATTTAAAAAATTCTTCAAAAAATCAAAAAGGATTAAAATTTTCACCAACTATTACATAAACAACGAGCCAGAAGAAAAAGATATATTAATCCTTGTGGATAATAACGCCTATATCATTGAATGTAAGGCTTCAAGATATAGAGAACCACGAAGGGTTACGGAACAAGCATACCAAAGAATTAAATCTGACTTTAACGACTGTATTCAAAAAGGTTATGACCAATGCTATCAGGTTGAACAGGAATTGTTAAACAATGAAAAGGTTATTGTTAGCTTGAAAAATAAATCGGAGGTAATTATCACGAATGAAATTCACGAGATTTTTTGCATTGTAGTTACTTCAGAAAGATTTGCTTCCATACAAACCGATTTAGGATTAATGCTTAAAAGGAAAAATAATGAAGACCCTTACCCTTGGTCAATATATGTCGATGATTTAGAAACTTTTTTGAAAGTGCTTTACAATAGTTTCAGTAATCCATCCAGAAAGATTTTTAACTTTTTGGAGCATAGAGAATTACTACACGGAAGATTAATAACCAATGATGAATTGGATGTATGTGCTATGTTCCTAAAAGACCCAAAGAACTTCAAAGAAATATGTGAAAGTGAATATGTTGTTTTTACTGACCCAACCCTACAAAATTATTTTGACAAGTTATATTTTGACAAAAAACTAAAATTTAGGATTGAGGATTTTTAGTTTTAATTATCTCTTTGAAGATAGTTATAATAATCTTTCTAATGCTTTTTACAATTTCCATAAATATTTCCTTCATAACCCAACATTTAAATAGTTATACAATCCCATTAAAATGGCCAATGCCATTGCTCTTATATTTTTGGGCTTTAAAAAATAATCTGCTTCATCGGTGCTCGAAATAAAGCCCATTTCGATGAGTATAGCAGGGCGAATTTCGATATTTTCACGTAGCACTTGAAAATTTGCGAATCGAACTGCTCGTTTTTTAAAGTCCAATTTCAGAGTGCTTTCTTCCAAAATGGACAATCCCATTCCGATAGATTTCTTTATAAGTACTTCTTCATCGTTGGTATTATGCACGTAAATGTCCATTCCTTTTGCCGATGTGTTAGAGGCATTGCAATGTAACGATACAAACACATCAGCCTTTAAGCTTTCAGCTAATCGACTTCTATCGGATAAAGAAATTAAAGTGTCCATATATCTGGTCGAATACATATCAAACTCGTTATTTAAGAGGGTTTCATTTAGCCTTATAATCTCTTTGGCAATACTTAACGATACATCCTTTTCTTGAATACTATTTGTACCGATTGCACCAGTATCTTTTCCACCGTGTCCAGGGTCGATGATAATGACTTTTTGTTGACCGAAAATCACACAGAATTGTAGCATCAAAATCACAAAACTGACGTTTTTGGGCGTTACCCACTTCCAAAATTTTAGAGTTATCAACATCGCACTTTTCAATTTTCATAAAATTTGATACCAATTCGCATCAAATAAAAACAATTGACATCAAAACTTATTTTATTCACAATTTACTGATTATCAGTTCTTTGTATTGCAATATACACTATTTTTCAAATATCAAAATTGACGTAAAATCTAAATCACTTTGATTATGAAAAAATCACATTATGTAACCATCTTATCATTACTTATTTCAAGTACAACTTTTGCACAAATTGGAGGTATCGAAGATTCCGTAAACGATGTTTCTGATACTATCCGAACCATTTTCCCCATTATTTTGGGCGTTATCTTTTTAATTGGATTCCTATTTAATGCTGGACATTTCTTTGGCGAAAATGCCGATTTAAAAAAAGGGATTACCCGCGTACTGGTCTTTGTATTGATTGCGGGAGCAGTCGTGGGCATCTTTACGTACCTCATTAGCATCGTAGTGTAATGAAACGATTCGAGGTCTATAAAAACATACGCAAGCGAGCCGTGATTATGGGTCTGCCCATATCATTGTTCGCTTTAATGATGACCGTTGTTATCGGTTCATTGCTGTTCATCATCTTTTCGTTCAGCTTTACTGTTATCATTTCAGTATTTCTATTGAACGGTGCACTGTATATCGTATTGACTCACATTACCAAAAACCCTGCATTGATGCACATCAAAAAGGTATTCCCACAAACAATTAGTAACAAAAAAGGAAGTCGTCTGTACTATGAAGAAAATTAACCTATCGGCATATCATCCTATTTTGGATATTCAAGACCATATCGTGTTCGCTAATAACGGCAATGTGGTATTGGGCTATCAAGTGGACAATCCTGAAATCTATTCCCTCGCGGAAAAAGATTTTGAGGATATTCACGGTTCGTGGTTTCAAGCGTTTAAATCATTGCCTATTGCCACGGTTATCCACAAACAGGACATCTATCAGAAAGCTGAATATTTGGCGGAAGAACTTCCGAACAAAAGCTTTTTGCAACGTGCCACACACGATTATTTTAAAGGTCGGGAATTCATTAAACATTCTTCTTACCTATTCTTTATACTTCCGCACAACAAAGCTTTGAACGCACCGAAGTTTACCAACCCATTCCGCAAGGTCGAAAAGGGTATTCATAAGCAAATGGACCATAACGTTCAGGAATTTATTGCTTCTGTTAACGATGCCGTTTCCTTTGTAAATAACAGCCGGAAAGTGTCATTGATACCTTTGGGTATCGATAAAGTCTTGTCATTGACCAATGCTTATTTTAATGGATTCAACGAAGGATTTGATACCGACATTCTATTGAAAAAAGCGAATATTGAAATTGGCGACCATCATTTTGATGTGCTGGCCATCAATAGCGAATTGTGTTATGGCGATGTGGTTCAGAGTAGCAAGACCAATGATAAATTTACTTCGGACGACTTTGTATTCCACCAAGGATTTATTGACGGATTAGGGTTGAATCTCAATGAAAATCATATTGTCAACCAAATCATTTATTTGGATGATAAGCACAAATGGCGAAAGCTGTTGGACAAGAAAATTGAAGAACTCAAAAAGAGTTCCAATTTTGGAACACAGAACAAAGTCATCTTAAAGAAGATTGAAGACATTGTTACCAAAATCAATGAGGACGATAGTTCAAGAATTATTAGGGGTCATCTAAATATTATATTCTGGGATAAAGATGAAGCACAATTAGAAAGAATTGCTTCCAAAATAAAAACCGAATTCAAAGAATTGGATATAGTGCCTTATTATCCAAAAGGCGAAGAACGCAAGCAATATTTCTTAAACTCATATTGCTGTTTTACTTCCAATTTTTCTAATGAGGATTTATACGTAACCGATTTAAAACACGCTCTTTGCCTGTACATTAACAATACCAACTATCAGTCAGATGCCACAGGTGTCATCTTTAATGACAGACAACATAACATTCCTGTACTTAAAGATGTCTGGGATGAAAAGAAGAAACGCATCAAGGCAAGGAACTTTGCCATTTTCGCACCTACTGGAGAGGGAAAATCTTTTTTGGCAAACAATATTCTACGCCAATATTTTGAACAAAATGTTCGATTGGTCATTATTGATTTAGGTGGTTCATATTCAAAATTTGCCAAGCTCTATCCAGACGACCATATCATCCTTCGCTATGAACAGGGAAAAAATTTGGGTATCAATCCATTCTATATCTCTGATGTCAATGATTTGACACCAGAGCGATTGGAAGATTTGGCAATCTTCCTTTTAGAGCTCTTGGCTTCGGGCAAAGCAACGACTAAAGCTGAAGAAGTGGCGGTCAAAAAAGTACTTCGGTACTACTATCTACAAAATGTGGGTGGTACACATTCTTTGGAAAATTTATACCAGTTCGTTGATACAAAAAAAGACACCTTTTTAGAAGAACTACATATTCAAGAGCAACATTTCAACATCTACGATTTTCTGCACATTCTCTCTGAATATGTGGATGATGGCTTGTACAGCTTCCTGTTCAATGTAAGTGAAGACCAGACCTATAAAATTGAGGATAAAAGACTGATTGTTTTTGAACTTGATGAAGTAAAGGACAATAAGGAAATCCTTTCCGTAATGTTGAAGCTGATTAAATCTGCCATTCAAAGAACCATTTGGAGAAATAAAGCCGAGAGGGGAATCATCCTATTCGACGAGTTTGCCAAACAGCTCAAATTTGGAAATGTACTCGAAAGTGTAGAATTCTATTATCAAGCCATTAGAAAACAAAATGGAGCGATTGGGATTATACTGCAATCCATTAACCAATTGCCCAACAATTCCACATCGGCGAGTATTCTTGAAAACACCCAAGTAATTTACAGCCTTCGTAATGAAAAAGGCTATGCCGAATTAAAAAACAGGCTCAACCTTACCAGTCACGATTTAAACCAGTTAAAATCCATTCGTAACAACCTTACAGGAACACGAAAATATACCGAAATGTTCATCAAAATCGGAAAGGAAAGCAACATTTTCCGATTGGAAGTACCGCCCGAAGTCTTTGCTGCTTACCTCACGGATGGCAAAGAAAACGAAGACATTATGAAACATTTTGAAGAACACCAAAATATGGAGAAAGCCATTAAAATATTTATTAATTCTTAAAAATAAAAATTATGAGACACACTATCAGAAATCTAATGTTATCCGCACTATTTGTAGTGCTAATTGGAAGTAAGGCTTCGGCCCAGGGGATGCCTGTGTATGACAACACAAACTTTATCTCTTTTGTAAAATCATTATTGGAATCAGGTAAACAAACCGCCAATTTAATGAAGACGGTAAAATTCCTTAAAACCCAAAAAGAGAATATCGATAAGGTAAACAATGTCATCAAACAACTTCAAGCAGTCAGGGAACTGGCAAGAAACAACCAACGATTGTTTGATGTTGTACAGGATGATTTGAGGGAAATCCTCAATTCCCCTTTTATTAAACCAAATGAAGTTACACGCATTTCAGATTCCTTTGATGCCATCCTTCAGAACTCTATGGCTGGTATGGAATATATCGACCAAATATTGTCCAGCGACAATCTGAAAATGACCGATGCCGAACGTGCCGAAGTCCTTAAAGAAAAAGAGCTGGAATCCAAGGAAATGGTAGCGGAAATTGAGGCAAAAACCAGACGCTATCGAGAGATTATTCAATTTCGAGAAATGCAGTACAAAATCAATAACCGAGAAACCGATTACTAATGTCAGGTATTTTTTTAGGCATAGGGTTAGAGTTTGTGGACACTATTTTTCAAACGATAAAAAATAGTGATTTCTCACAATACACTATTGTAGGAATGAAGACACTCGCCCTCTTGTTTTTTCTCATCAACATCCTAAAAAAGTACAATGAAGGTGTAGCCAATAATGAGGGTTATACGTGGGGATTGACCCCTGCGGAACTGGCCAAAAACTTTGCAATAGTGATTTTAGTCATTTTTTCCACACAGGTATTAAGTGTTTTCGACACCATTTTGGTGGCCATTGAAAACCAATATCGGGACACGGCACCCGCACTTCTTCCTTTACAGATGCAAGATATTGACATCGAACAGGATGTAAGTGCTTGGGATGCCACCAAAAAAGCAATGGCAATGCTTTATGAAGCATTAGTAACACCTTTATACGGCTTAAAAATACTATCCTTTATTGCCGGAATATTTCTCTGGCTATTGGATTTGTTTATTTACCCCTTATTCCTTGCAGAACGATTCTTTTTGCTGGGCATAATGCAAGCCTTTTTCCCTTTGGTCATCAGCTTGGCGGTTTTTGAAAAGTTCAGGTCGTTGGCATACAACTTTTTTAAGCTTTACGCTGGCGTATATATGTTAGTTCCTGCCTTCTTTCTGGTCAATGTTTTCGTGAATAATCTTTATACCGAAATCAATACAAATTTCTGGAGCGACTTATTTGGTACGGATTGGGGGAGTAATTTTTTCGCACCGCTTTTACAGTTAGGGTCTATCGGATTTATTGTATTGCTGAAATTCAAATTATATAAACGAGCGACCTCGTTCACTTTTAAACTCTTTACAGGCTGATAAAGCAATAATAATTTACAGATGAAAACACCATATAAGAATATTTACAACATCTTAAAGCTCAATCGCTTTATAGTATTGACCGTCGTTATTGGAGCTGTGCTCACGTGCGTCATTTCCGTTTTGATGGTCATAAAGCTGCATAAAGAAACAGTTAATAATGCTTTTGTAGTCAATTCGGACGGAAGTGTTATTCCCTTGAAACTGGTATCTCAACAAGAAAATTTAAAAGTAGAAGTCTTGGCACAATTGGAGTTGTTTCACACTTATTTCTATAACATTGATGCCAGCAATTACGAAAAGAACTTGGAGAAAGCCCTTTGGTTGGGTAATAGTTCTGTAGATGCTCTGTACCGACAGAAAAAAGCCGATGGAGTTTATAACCGTTTGTTGCAATACTCGTTGGTTCAAAAAGTATTGAATATCGAATCCAAAGTTGATATTCAAAACGAACCCTACAAGTTTGAAACGAAAACCATTTTTGAAATCAATAGAGGTACTATCACAGATACTTATGAGTTGACCACTATTGGAAATTTGATTCACGTAGATAGAAACTTTCCAAACAATACCCACGGACTGCTAATTACCAACTTTTTTGAAAGCACATTACGAAAATTAGAAAATTATGAAAGTAGAAAAAAATAAAATAGTCTTTGCCATCGTGTTGGTATGCATCCTGCTTTTTATAGGTGGCTATGCAATGCTTATATTGGGCGAGGACGAAGAACCGACCATTGAGAACAACCAGATTCCTGTACCGGAACTGGAAGACGACCAAAAGGAATACGATTCCAAATTGGATGCCCTAAACGACTTAAAGGAAGTTAGGGAAACCAACGCACCCAGCATTTATGATGAACGGCTGTTGGATTCCACAGGCGTATATGACCCTGATTTATTGGACAAGAAAAAAATGCAGATGGTAGATAGCATTTACCAACAAGGGCAGATTCGATATTCAGATAGAACGTTTGAAAATATTAATCCAAGATACTATCCACCAAAACCACCTGTTAAGAAGGAAAAAGACACAACGGATGCTATTGAAGAGCAAGAAACGAACGTGGAAGCCAAAGAACGTGCTTTGGAGCATCAACTCTTTTTTGCTTCGCATCCTATTGAAAATGAGGATTTGAATTCAAAAAATACCGATGATTTCATTTATGTACGAGTAGATGGCACACAAACAGTTAAAACCAATTATCGCTTACAAATGCGGTTGATAAAAGATGCTACCATTTATGGACAACGCTATTCCAAGAATACGCCTATTTATGGATTTGTCAATTTTAAACCCAATCGCACCATCATAGACATTGAGAATATCAATCATCAACCAGTAAAATTGAAAGCCTATGATTTTCAGGATGGTAGCGAAGGCATTTATGTTGAAAACAGTTTTAGAGCAGAAGTTACCAATGAAATTGTTGGCGATATGGTGGACGACATTAATATTACTGGTGTTCCGCAAGTAAGCGGTTTCAAGAAAATATTCCAACGTAACCATAAAAACGTAAAGGTTACGATAACCGATAATTACAAACTCATTTTAAGACTTCCTAAAACAAAATATCAAGGAAAGCCCATAATGGGCAATTAATAAACTCACTCTTATGAAAACATATATCACATTACTGTTATTGATTTGTTCAATGTCAATTTCAGCACAGCAACCCCTTGACACTATTTACGCCAACGACCAGAAAAACGTTGCCCTGTTTTTTCCAAACCCTATTCGACAAGGAATTACAGGAGCTTCCAATTTTGTATTCACCTATAATCGTGAGAAAGAGCAGTATTTCGGTTTGTTACAGGCGAAGCCTGGAACAGAAAGCAACCTATTGACCGTTACAAGTGATGGTCGCGTTTATTCTTATATTTTGAAATATTCTGAAAAACTTCCAGAACTGAATTATTTTATCAATGAAAATGAAAGCATTGGCAGTGAACTTCCGGAAAAGATTAAGCAGAAGCCAGAAGTTAAACCGTTGAACGAATATGCAAATAGAATAACACATTTTCAAAAATTCAGCGAGTATTTATTAAAATCCAACTTTGAGCGTATTGAAACCAAACGCAAAAAAGGAATTAAAGTCCAATTACAAAAAATAGCGTATGATGCTTCTGAAGTGTATTTGGTTATAGAGGTCAAGAACAGGTCTGGAATCGATTTTGAAATTGACTACATTAAAGTTTATAGAACCAACGGAAACAAAAAGCGTAAAGCCTCTTACCAAAGATTACAACAAGAAGTTATTTACAAACACAAAATGCCATATTCCATTACTGATGGAGAAAGTCAATGCTTTGTGTATGTAGTTCCAAAGTTTGTTTTAGGCGACAACGAAAAGTTAATGCTGGAGCTGAAGGAGCTAAAAGGGAGCAGAAAAATGATTTTGGAAACCAAAATTTAAGAGGTGTTTATCACCTCTTTTTTTTGTGATTAAAAAAGTATCTTTGTTATAAATATAACAAATTTATTGACAACTAAAATTAGAATGAATAACGAACAAACCGCAATACGAACAACTTATTTCAGCATAATTGGGAATACTGCTTTAGCCTTAATTAAAGGACTTGCGGGATTTTTTGGAAATTCTTATGCTTTAATTGCAGATGCGATTGAATCGACAACGGATATTTTTGCTTCATTTTTAGTTTTATTAGGTTTTAAATATGCAAAACGACCAGCGGACGAAAATCATCCCTATGGACACGGCAAAATTGAGCCATTAATTACCTTTGGAGTTGTTACATTCCTTGTTGTTTCTGCCACAATAATCGCCTATGAAAGTATTCAAAACATTCAAACACCTCATAAAATCCCGAAATCTTGGACTTTGATTGTGCTAGGTCTAATAATAGCTTGGAAAGAAATCTCATTTCAAATTGTAATTAAAAAAAGTAAACAAACAAATAGTTCATCATTAAAAGCAGATGCTTGGCATCATAGAAGTGATGCCATAACTTCGGTAATGGCCTTTATCGGTATTTCGATAGCAATCATATATGGAAAAGGTTATGAAACAGCAGATGATTGGGCTGCCTTATTCGCTTCTGGATTCATTTTATATAATAGTTATTTAATATTACGTCCAGCTTTAGGAGAAGTTATGGACGAACAACTTTATGACGAACTGATAATTGAAATTAGAGAAAAATCAACAGAAGTTCAAGGTGTTTTAGGAACAGAGAAATGTTTTATTAGAAAATCCGGAATGAAATTCCACGTGGATTTACACGCAATTGTGAATAATGAAATTTCGGTAAAATCTGGTCACGACATTGCTCATAAGTTAAAAGACCATTTACAAAAAGAAATACCGAATTTAGGACACATACTAATTCATATTGAACCGAATTAATAAAAGCAATATATTCATAAAAATTGTCTATTCTGATAAGCAAAGAAAAGTTACTAATCTTTCCTATCCGTTTTAAAACCAATTCGTTCCCTGTTATGCTGTTCAATCTGTACCTTGTCCTTTTGCAGTAAATAATTCAAAGCCTGATGAATGTCCTTAAATTTGATATTCATTTCTTTTTCAAGTTGGGCTATATGTTCTTTAAGGTTGCTATAATCTGTAAGATGCTGCCGTAACGCTACAAATGCACGCATAATAGATATATTTACGTCAATGGCCTTGTCGCTGTTAAGTACGCTAGAAAGCATTGCCACGCCCTGTTCGGTAAAGGCAAACGGAGTGGCAGGACTAAATTTAATGTTCTCTGGAAGGTTGTCACAATTTGTGATAACCTCTTTCCACTCATCTTTTGAAAGCTGAAACATAAAATCATCGGGGAAACGTTTAAGATTACGTCTAACCGCTTGTTTTAGTACTCTAGTTTCTACTTCATAGAGTTCAGCAAGGTCAAAATCAAGAATAACTTTGTTTCCTTGAATATTATGGATTTTATTTTTTATTATAGATAGTTCCATTGTATTTTTAATTAACTGGAATTATGAATTTTGAGAAACCACTTTAGAGATAGATTCATTTTCTATCTCATTGAATTGAGCCCTTAATTTTTGCATATCATCACTTACTTTACGTTCAATGACTTTAGCATAAATTTGGGTTGTAGATATTCGGGAGTGACCCAACAATTTTGAAACCGTCTCAATGGGCATACCATTACTTAATGTAACCGTTGTAGCAAATGTATGTCGGGCAATGTGGAAAGTAAGGTTCTTTTTAATACCACAAACATCAGCAATTTCCTTTAAATAAGAATTTAGTTTTTGATTTGAGATTTTAGGAAATATACTTCCTTGTGATATTGATTTACGGTTGCTCTTGTATTTTTCAACAATTTGCATCGCCTTTGGCAACAAAGGTATTCGTATGGGCTTTGTCGTCTTTTCCCGTTTGTAATAAATCCAAAGTTCGCCATCGATGCCAATACAGATATTATCCGCAGTTAAATGGATGACATCGATATAACTTAAACTGGTATAGCAACTAAAAACAAACAAATCCTTTACCAATTCCAATCTTGGAATGCTAAATTGTTTATTTTCTATCTCTTGAAGCTCTTCGAGACTTAAAAAGCCTCTTTCGTTTTTAATGAATTTAGATTTGAAATTGATAAATGGGTCGCGTTGAATCCAACCCAATTTAAACGATAAATTTATCATCTTTCTAAAACGCTCGATATGCTTCATTACGGTATTGTTGCCCATTGGCTTTTGATGGTCTTCTGGTATGTAGTCCCGGAGATATTTCTCAAACTTTATGATAAAGTGATAATCAAGTTCCCGTAAATAAAGGTCTGTGGTCTTATAGGATTTCGATAAAAATTTGGAGATATAACTCTGTGTAGTGTAATAATTTTTTTGTGTTCCCCACTTTAATTTGTTTACCATATCTTCATTATGGTAATTGATAATATCTGTAATGGAACGATTATTTTCGTCATTACCGAAATATCGAGCCTTAACGACCTGTGCGGTAATCAATTTATGCTCATTCATTAAATCGCGATAACATTTAAACAGATGATTGTAAGTTTCATCTAAATAACTGTTTAGAATTCTTGATTTCTGATTTGTTCCCCGAGCTCTGTTTTTATGGACATCCCAATCAGACACTAAAACTTTTCGTTTTAGACTGATGGTAGCTCGCTTGCCATTTACCGTAATTCTTGCGTAAATAGATGCTTGGTCATTTTTTGCCCTGGAGAAGTCCGCCCAGAACAAAATACTGAAGGTGGTAGATGTTTTCATTATTTCGTCTTTTAGTTAACAATAATTCGTTGTTATCAGACGAAAGTCAAATCACTTATAAAGATACATTTATTTATTGATTAGCAGACCGTTGGTCATAAATCTGGTCAACACTTTTTGAAATTTTAATTTGTTATCCGATTTGTTGACATTTTTAATCAAAACATATCAATTCTTATGATATTCTTAAAAACAGAAAAACCTGAAAATCATACGATTAACAGGTTTTTGTTATAGATTGATACTATAATTTGTCGGGGTGGCAGGATTCGAACCTGCGACCTCCGCGTCCCAAACGCGGCGCGATAACCGGGCTACGCTACACCCCGAATTGGTTATCTCTAATCCTCGAATTCTCGTTAAACACTCAAAATCGAGGTGCAAATATATAGTTTTTCTTTAAATAGTAACAATAATTATTTCTAATTTTAGGGATTAAAGACTATTTGTATGAAAACTAAGAATTATTTTGTTTTATTATTTGCATTTGTAAGTATGACATCCTGTTCCCAGGATAAGAATCCGGTAAATTATGACCATGACTATGAAGTCGTAGTGCCAGATTTAACCATCCCTTGGGGCTTTGTGTTTTTGCCGGACGGATCTATGTTAATTAATGAAAAGGAGGGTAAGATGATTCACTTCAAGGAGGGTAGTAAAATGGACGTTCAAGGAGTTCCCGAGGTTTTTAATAGAGGCCAGGGCGGATTGTTGGATATTGCACTGCATCCTAATTATAATGAAAACGGATGGATTTACTTCACATTTTCCTCTCCAGGAGACAATGGTGCCAATACGGCATTGATGCGCGCTAAATTGGAAAACAATTCACTTGTCAATAAAGAGTTACTTTATAAAGCCACTCCAAATACCACTAAAACGCCACATTTTGGCTCACGTATTGTTTTTGACAATGAAGGCTATCTTTATTTTACTATTGGTGATCGAGGAGACAGAGATATAAATCCACAGGATCTCACTAAAGATGGTGGTAAAGTCTATCGTTTGAATGATGATGGGACCATCCCGGCAGACAATCCGTTTTTAAGTGAACCCAATGCTAAAAGAGCGGTTTATTCCTACGGACATCGTAATCCCCAAGGTATGGCGCTACACCCAGAAACTGGTAAAGTATGGACCCATGAACATGGTCCAAAAGGAGGTGATGAAATTAATATCATAAAAAAAGGTGCGAATTATGGTTGGCCGGTCATTAGTTACGGCATCAACTATGACGGTACAACTCTCACGGAACTCACCGAAAAAGAAGGTATGGAGCAACCACTTCATTATTGGGATCCTTCCATTGCACCGAGTGGTATGGCCTTTATATCCACCGATAAATATCCGGGTTGGAAAGGTGATTTAATGGTGGGCTCGTTAAAATTTCAATACATGAATAAAGTCGTTTTAAAAGACGGAAAAGTAGTGAAGGAAGAGCGATTTTTAGATGGCTTGGGACGTGTCAGAACCATCCATCAAGCTCCAGATGGCTATATTTATGTTGGTATTGAAAATATGGGAATTGTGAAATTGTTGCCTAAGAAAGAATGATAAAATTGAATCTATTGTTTGTTGTTTCAAGCCTGCTTTTTTCCTGCAAGACAGCCCCGGCACAAACGCCTGAACTTAAGGAGAGTATAGCAAGGGGCGCTGCTGTTTACGATGAATTCTGTATGAGTTGCCACATGCCTGATGGTAAGGGGGTGGCTGAGGTGTATCCGCCATTGGCCAATTCAGATTATTTGATGAAGAAACGCCAAGAGAGTATTAAGGCAGTAAAGTATGGACTGTCTGGAGAAATTACGGTAAATGGCGTAAAATACAACAGTGCCATGGCCGCTTTAGGCCTTTATGATGATGAAGTTGCAGATGTGATGAATTATATTTTAAATTCCTGGGGGAATGAAGATGGTAAAATAGTAACCGTTGCTGAAGTTTCCAAAATTGAGCCATAGGAGTTCTTAATATTTGGTTAAATTTGCCTTGAAATCTAAAAAACAGAGCATGCTCATTATTGGAATAGCTGGGGGTACAGGCTGTGGTAAAACTACCGTTGTCAATCAAATTTTAAATGAATTGCCGGAAGGTGAGGTAGGCGTGATCTCGCAGGATTCCTATTATATGGATACTTCGCACCTGAGTTTTGATGAACGTGAAAAAATTAATTTCGATCACCCTCGTTCTATTGATTTTGACTTGCTGGAAAGCCACTTGAGGGATTTGCGAGCAGGCAAAGATATTTACCAACCAGTATATTCATTCTTAAAACATAACAGAACAGGGGATACTATTTTGACACATCCCCGAAAAGTAATGATTGTTGAAGGTATTTTGATTTTGACTAATCCTGAATTGCGGAAAATGTTTGATATCAAGATTTTTGTTCATGCAGATAGTGATGAACGCTTGATCCGAAGGCTAAAACGTGATATTTCTGAACGTGGACGCGATTTGGAAGAGGTTTTGACACGCTACAAAAATACCTTAAAACCAATGCATCAACAGTTTATCGAACCTATGAAAGAATATGCAGATATCATCATTCCCAACAATAAATACAATACTGTGGCGGTTGATATCGTGAAAACTATTATTAATCAAAGTTTAGTATAGCTTGAAAATCAATCGAAAACATATCAATCGTTTTAAGAACCTATATGTAATCATATTTGTGGGATTCGCTATATGGATGCTTTTTTTTGACGCCAATTCGCTTTTGATCCACCATGAATTGAATTCAGAAATGAAGGCTTTGGAAAATGAGCGCGATTATTATAAGAAAGAGATCTTGAAAGATAAAAAGGCTATCAAAGCCTTGAGTACAGAAGAAGGTTTGGAGCGCCTGGCGCGAGAAAAATACTATATGAAAAAGGAGAACGAGGAAATTTATATTATCGAATACGAGGATAGTATTGAAAATCAAAATGACCATGATTAAAACGCTATTTGAAGATTTTCCCGAAGTTTCTTCCAAACAGTGGAAGCAACTCATTCAATATGACCTAAAAGGCGCCGATTACAATGAAACACTGATTTGGAAGACCGATGAGGGCATCCATGTGAAACCTTTTTATCATGCGGATGAATTTCAGGAACTTCCAAATATTTCTGACACCAAAGCAGCGGAATGGCAGATTTGTCAAACCATTTTTGTGGCCAATGTTGAAAAATCAAACCTTAAGGCGATCAATGCCATTGCCCGCGGGGCAGAAAGCATCAAATTTATTTTGCCTTCTGACGATCTTGTGGTGAAGGATCTGTTGGTCAATATCAATTTAACCAATACCCCTGTTTTTTTTGAATGTCAATTTCTGTCGGCAAAATTTATTGATCAATTTGCATTCACGCCAAACATGGCTAACATCCACATCGTAACGGATATTATTGGCAATCTTGCCAGGACAGGCAATTGGTTCAAAAATCTGAAAGCAGACCATGACGAATTGGAGACAATTGTAAAAGACACAAACAGCTTTACAGTCCAAATGGATCTGTATCAAAATGCCGGTGCCAATATGGTTCAGCAATTGGCGTATGCGCTTTCGCATGCCAATGAGTACTTAAATTATTTTGATTCTATCCTTTCGGCAAAAGAAAAGCAATCTTTTAAAGTTACTTTCAGCCTTGCCGTAGGTACCAACTATTTCTTTGAAATTGCCAAGCTTCGTGCTTTACGAACATTATGGCCGATTTTGGCAGAAGCATACGGATTTAACACCGAGTGTTTCATTTTTGCGAATCCTACCAAACGCAACAAGACGCTGTACGATTATAATACCAATATGTTGCGCACAACGACGGAATGCATGAGCGCCATTCTTGGTGGTGCCAATTTGATCTGCAATTTACCATACGATGCTATTTATCATAAAGACAATGAATTTGGGGAGCGTATGGCAAGAAATCAATTGTTGGTTTTAAGACATGAAAGTTATTTTGATAAGGTCAATAACCCTGCAGATGGAGCTTATTATATAGAAAGCCTGACCCAACAACTGGCAGAAAAAGCCTTGGAATTATTTAAGGATATTGAAGCAAATGGCGGATTTTTAAATCAACTTAAAAAAGGCCTCATTCAAAAGAAGATTAAAGAAAGTGCTGCAAAAGAACTAGACCGCTTTGATAAAGGTGAACTGATTTTATTGGGAACGAACAAACACCCTAACCCTGCGGATAAAATGAAGCACGAACTGGAATTGTATCCTTTCGTTAAGAAAAATCCAGTAAAGACCTTGATTGAGCCTATTATTGAGAAGCGATTGGCGGAAGCCGTGGAACAAAAGCGATTGGAAGATGAGTAGAAAGAATTTACAAAATATCACGTTAGACAGAAGACAGAAGACCGATGACGGAGGAACATCTCTAGGCAATTCCCAACCCGAAACTTTAAACGAGAAACCAGTAACCTTCCTCACCTCCGAAGGTATCACTATCAAACCTACATACTCCAAAGCGGATTTATCCACTATAGACCATCTCAATTTTATTGCTGGAATAGCGCCAAATCTTCGCGGACCATACTCTACTATGTATGTGCGTAGACCTTGGACCATTCGTCAGTATGCAGGTTTTTCAACGGCAGAAGAAAGTAATGCATTTTACAGACGCAACTTAGCTGCGGGACAAAAAGGCTTATCGGTAGCTTTTGACTTGGCGACGCATAGAGGCTATGATTCTGATCATGCCCGAGTGGTGGGCGATGTTGGAAAAGCAGGAGTTGCCATTGATTCGGTGGAGGATATGAAAATTCTCTTTGATCAAATTCCTTTGGACAAGATGTCGGTTTCAATGACCATGAATGGTGCTGTTTTACCTATTATGGCCTTTTATATCGTGGCTGCTGAAGAACAAGGTGTAAAACCTGAGCAGTTGGAAGGCACCATTCAAAATGATATTTTAAAGGAGTTTATGGTGCGGAATACGTATATCTATCCACCTACACCATCTATGAAAATAGTGTCGGATATTTTCGAATATACGAGCAAAAACATGCCGAAATTCAATAGCATCAGTATTTCGGGATACCATATGCAAGAAGCAGGAGCTACGGCCGATATTGAACTGGCCTATACGCTTGCCGATGGTTTACAATATATCAGAACTGGACTTGAGGCGGGTATGGACATTGATAGTTTTGCCCCGCGTTTATCCTTTTTTTGGGCCGTTGGCATGAACCACTTTATGGAAATTGCCAAAATGCGGGCAGCCCGGATGTTATGGGCAAAAATCGTGAAGCAGTTCAACCCTAAGAACGAAAAATCACTTTCATTGCGCACCCATAGCCAAACTTCAGGGTGGAGTTTAACCGAGCAGGATCCCTTTAATAACGTTACACGAACTACAATTGAAGCAGCAGCTGCTGCTTTTGGAGGTACACAGAGTTTGCATACCAATGCCTTGGATGAAGCCATTGCATTGCCCACGGACTTTTCAGCCCGAATAGCACGAAATACACAGTTGTTTTTGCAGAAAGAGACCAACATCACAAAAACAGTCGATCCGTGGGCGGGAAGTTATTATGTTGAGAAGCTGACTCATGATATTGCTCAAAAGGCTTGGACCTTAATCGAAGAGGTTGAGGAGCTTGGTGGCATGACCAAGGCTATTGAAGCAGGTATTCCGAAGTTGAGAATTGAAGAAGCTGCTGCTCGAAAGCAGGCACGGATTGATTCGGGACAGGATATTATTGTAGGGGTCAATAAGTACAGATTGGAGAAAGAAGATCCCATTACAACGCTTGAAGTCGATAATCAAACGGTCAGACGCTCACAGATAGAGCGTTTAAATACATTGAAGGCGGAGCGTGATTCAGCAAAGGTTGCAGAGGCCTTAGCTAATCTGACGGCAGCGGCAAAGGATTTTTCAGATTCGAATAAAAATTGGAATGAGGACTCTGAATCTGGTTCACGAGATTCCAGCATTCTCGGGAATACTAATTTACTGGCCTTAGCCGTTGAAGCAGCAAGATGGCGTGCTACTTTAGGCGAAATCAGTGATGCACTTGAAGTCGTATTCGGTCGATATAAAGCTCAAATTAAATCCTTTTCAGGCGTGTATAGTAAAGAAATTAAAGACGACAGTTCATTCAGGAAGGCAAGAGAACTTGCGGATAAATTTGCGGAACAAGATGGGCGCAGACCACGCATCATGATTGCAAAAATGGGTCAAGACGGACATGATAGAGGTGCTAAGGTTGTGGCTACTGGTTATGCCGATGTCGGTTTTGATGTAGATATCGGCCCGTTATTTCAAACCCCAAAGGAAGCGGCCAAACAGGCTGTGGAAAATGATGTCCATGTTTTAGGCATATCTTCCTTGGCAGCGGGACATAAAACCTTGGTGCCACAGGTGATTGAAGAGTTGAAAAACCACGGTCGTGATGATATTATGGTTATTGTAGGTGGAGTGATTCCAAAGCAAGATTACCAATACTTATTTGATGCTGGTGCCATTGCCATCTTTGGCCCAGGCACAAGAATCAGCGACACTGCGATTCAGATTTTGGAAATTTTGCTAGATTGAGGTTTTTTATAGTGAGATGTGTTTGGTCTTTTAAAATTGAAAAATAACTTGAGGCGATCTCAGAATTCGTTTATCGAAAGATCAGGAGTCAATGGTATTCATGGATTATTCAATCCGTTTGTAGTTTTCAGAATAGAGACGATTGCCGTCATCATCAACTTCAATTTGACTGAACTTATTTTTCTCTAACACGAGTTCATATTTGAATTCCTGTTTCTCTTCAATTATCCTTCGCATCATTTCTGAGCCGTATTCCAGAATCTCAATAAGTTCATTTTCGTTGGCTTTATAACTTCCATAGCCAAACCATTCGGTAGAATCAGAAGGAACGTTCTTGCTCCACATGACTTTTTGGTCAGTGTACATTTTTACCTGCCTTTGCCCAAGATTGGGTTGAAATGAATCCGTGACTTTGTTGTCGACATAATTATAATAGCCAACCATTTCCCAGGTGCCATTAAGTTTAAGTGCTTTATTTTCCGGCACCTCAGGTGTAACGCTATTATCTGGTTTTTTGGCTTCGTTGCAGGCGCTTAGAACTATCAGTGATATAAAAAAGAATATAAACTTCATAACGCACAGATTTTAAGTATTAATAAGAATGTCTATCTAATTTACGAAAATTATGTGACTTTTCTTAAATATGTTGAGATTAATTGAAACATCCGTACACGATACAGCCCTGTGATTTTAAAGTTGAAAGTTGATCTTCCTCCAAATAATAAGTCCATTCCAATGAGCGGAGCCACGAGAATATTTTTTCCCAATAAAAAAACTGTATGGAAGGTACGTTGAAATTGTAAATAGGGTCAGCGAATCTTTTTGAAAAATACAATTATATAGGGGTCACTTCGCTTTTAAGAAAACCATAAGATATTAGTGATTTATAAACACTGTTTTTCTATTGACAAATTCATGGATGCCTTCTCTTGAAAGTTCCCTTCCATAACCTGAAGCTTTTGTGCCACCAAAAGGTAGTCGGGCGTCCGATTTCACCAGTTCATTCACAAAATAAGCACCATCTTCGATGGTATTAATATAATGTTGAGCAATTTCAATGGATTGAGTGAATACCATGGTGCCTAATCCAAACCTTGTTTCTGCGGCCATCCTAAATGCTTCCTCGGTGTTTTTGACCTTCATGATGGGCGCAACTGGACCAAAAGTCTCTTCCTTGAACACTGGCATATCCTTGGTGATATCAGTTAGGATTGTCGGTTCAAAATACGCTTTATCTTGTTTGTTCCCCGAAATTACATTTGCACCTAAGGCGATAGAACCATCAATTTGTTTTTTCAAAATATCTCCCAGATCGACTCTTGCCAAGGTGCCAATGGTTACTTGTTTGTCCATAGGGTCACCAAATTTTAGTAAGGCTACCTTATCTTTAAAACGTTTTAGAAATTCATCATAGATCGTTTCAGTTACAATAAATCGTTTGGCTGCAATACAACTTTGTCCTGCGTTTTGCATCCTGGCATTGACAATGGTATCCATATGTTTGTCCAAATCGGCATCATCCAAAACAATGCAGGCGTTATTGCCCCCTAATTCCAAAACAGTTTTCTTTAAATGTTTACCTGCAGTTGCTGCAATAGACTTACCAGCCTTTTCGCTCCCCGTTAAGGATACAGCTTTAATAATATCATTTGCGATGAGTTTTTCAATCGCATCATGGTTGGCTATAATAGAAGTGAAACACCCTTGAGGATAGCCCGCTCTTTCAAAAAGCTTTTCTATGGCCAATGCACAACCTGTAACATTGGAGGCGTGTTTTAAAATAGCCGTATTGCCTGCGGTCAATGTTGGAACGGCAAAGCGTAAGACTTGCCAAAAAGGATAGTTCCAAGGCATGACCGCTAGTATGGTGCCTAAGGGATCATAACTTATAAAACTTTCATTGGCATCAGTATCAATGAGTTCATCGGCCAAAAAGTCTTCGGCGTTGGTGGCATAGAAATCGCATAATGTAATGCATTTTTCTATCTCTGATATGCTCTGTGCAAGAGGTTTGCCCATTTCCAAGGTAATGAGTTCGGCTAATTGGTCTTTGTCATCTTCTAAAATTTGAGCAAGGCTATCTAAGAGTCTGCAACGCTCTTTAATTGAGGTCTCTCGCCATTTATCAAAGGCTTTTTTTGAGTTTTCCAAAAAATGGGATAACTGTTCAGAAGTATGAACTTCATATTCTTTAATGGTTTTGTTGTTAAATGGGTTAATAGTTTTTATAGAATTGTTCATAACAGGAGTTTTTAGTGTTAAAATCATTATAAATGACCTTAACATTTAGGTTATCAGACTTACTTTTGCTATACTATAGTTGGAGTGGATACCTAAAATTAGACCAAAAATTCAAAGACAGCAAAACTTATCGTGGAATAGTCAAAAATTTAATGATTTGCGATAATAGTTAGTTGGTAACTGCTATAATTTTGGTTATACTCAAAAAATAAGTACTAACATTTTAAAATAAAAGCAAAATTATGGGAAATAATAGTAATAATACGCTTATCGGTATTTTGGCCGGGGCCGCAATTGGAGCAACACTAGGAATTTTATTTGCACCAGATAAGGGAGTAAATACAAGAAAAAGAATTTCAGATGAGGCCATAGCGGCAAAAGATAGAATTGCAGAAGGGGCTATTGCCGCAAAGGATACCATTTCTGAAAAAGCATCACATTTGGCTGATAGAGCATCTCATTTGAAAGACAGTTTTATTGAATCAGTTCAAGCAAAAAAAATGACCTTGGATGAAAAAGTTGAGTATATTGTATCCGATGCAAGCCATAAAACTGAAGATGTCATTACTGCATTGGAAAGTAAATTGGCTACTTTAAAAGCAAAAAACAAGAAACTACAAAAATCATAATTCCGTCATATGAATATTTTTGAATCTATAAATAATACATCCAATAAAGCTTCAGATATTGGTGAAAGATATGTTGACAAATCTTTCGAATATTTCAAGTTGAAAGTCTTTCAGCAATTAACCTATACCATTAGTATGGCAGGAAAAGCGCTAATTATTGGCGCTGTATTATTTATAGGTTTAATCTTTTTGGCCTTTGCCGCAGCCATTGCCATAGGTGATGCCTTGGGACATGTATCATTAGGTTATCTCATTGTGGGAGCCCTCTTTTTGATAACCGCATTTGTTATATACAAGGTGAGATATCTAATCGATGGGAAGATCATTAGAAAAATTCAAATCAAATTCTATAAAGCTTAATCTATGAAAACCTTCAAATCTTTTGATGAAATTGACTACGAATTAACTAAGCTGAATCTTGAAAGACAGATTGCATGGGAAGAAATAAAAGGCCTTAAAAATGACTTTAAAGAAGACATGAAACCACTTAATTGGGTAGGTACCGGTTTAAAATACGCCGGAAAATACGGCGTTTTGGTCTTGTTGCGAAAATTGATTAGGAGATAACTCAATTAATTATTTCCGTCATCATCTTCAGTATTTACAATGACTACCTGTTTTTTGAATTCATGTGGGGTCATGTCATATTTTTCCTTGAATATCTTTGAGAAATAACTTCTACTCGTAAATCCTATAGTGTAAACTATCTGGGAAATATTCAAATCCGTAGAGTTCATTAAATCTCTTGCCGCCTCCAAGCGTACATGTCTAATATATTCAGACACAGTTCTTGCGTACAAAAACTTAAATCCTTCTTGTAATTTAGCTTGAGAAAGACCAGAATTCCGAGATATATCATCTAAATTATAATTTTCTGAAGGATCATCCATTATCTTTTTGGCTTGTTGCCGAATAGTTTTTAATTCATCCTTTAAAAGTGAATTGGGAATTGCTTCATTGCTTTGATATCTGTCGTGTCTTAAAATGTGCATGGATAACAAATGGTATACTTCACCTTCAATCTGTAATACACGTGCCATCCCTTCCGTTTTTAAATCGCGAAGTGTTTTTACATAATCCTCCATTTTTAAGTGAATAGGACCGTAATAAGCAAAAGCGGTTTCATCTTTATCATCCACAAAAACGCGGTACAGATTTTCGTTAAGTTCAGAAAGTTGGTTGTTGCGTTTCTTTAAGAACTCCGACCTTACGATGCGTATGTCATTGACAACGATATGAATCTCTTTCGGTAAAAGGGTGTAAATTTTTAGATCTGTTTTTGATACGATAATTGACGAGTGGAATTGTTCTACGATATGGAATTCGGTTTCATTTTCAAACCGATTCTTATATAAGCCTTGGGAACAATACGAAAAATGAATGGGATTGGAGTTTCCATTGTCGTTGATAAATAAAATATCATCATAAAACAGAGCGTCTATCTCCATCAGACTGACACCCCAATCAAATGTTATACATCTGACACAACCTTTTGCGATATCATTATCAAAAGTTAAGGTATATTCTCCCCAACGCTCAGTAATCTCACCGCCAATATAATTTTGCATTTGTTTTACGGCACCTTCGGTACTCTTTTCACTGAGTATTACTTCTATCATAAATTCTTAAAAAATTTAAACAGGTTGAACTTTATTTTAATAACTCAGAAATTGCAAAACTAATTTAGGATATTGTTGTTGAGTAAATATAAATAATGTTAATCAAGCACAATCATACTTATAAAATTACCTATACAAATTTAGAATAATTTTTAGGTATCAAAACCTCAATTGGAATACAGTTAACTATTTTTTGGATTGCGTCAGTTCATAAAGCTATATCTCATTAATTTTGGGTTATACAAATAGAGTATTACAGCTCTATACACTGGTTGGTTAGTTAGGAAGGACGACCTCAGCAACACTTCAAAATGCTGAGGTTTTCTTTTGAGATTAACTGAAGTTATAGCCATTGCCATTAAAAGCAATTAAAAATACTGGTGATCTCGGCAACTTCCCGGAATTAATTCTTCAATCTTCCTTTTCAAAAACTTCACTTTTTTACTCACACTCAGGCCAAAAGTTAAAAAATTAAAAAAGCTTAATTGCGTCAATCATCCTTCTAAATGAATTAATGAAAAATGGGTGATTGCCATAACTTTAAATAAATTAAAAAAAAACAGAAATTATGGGTAATTACACAGATAAATTAGGAAATCGATTGAACGATTTGTTGGAAAAAAACTACGATGCCGAAAAGGGTTTCAAAAAAGCATCAGAGAATGCAAAACACGCGGGACTCAAATCTTATTTTTCAAATAAAGCTAAAGAACGGTACAATTATGGTCACCAATTAAAATCGGAATTACAAGGTTTTGGGCAAGAGCCCGAAAAAGGAGGCAGTGTGACTGGGGCAGCACACCGGACTTGGATGGAGGTCAAATCATGGTTTTCTACAGATGATGATGAAGCCATGCTTGAAGAAGCCATTCGCGGCGAAAAGGCTTCAGTTAAGGAGTATAAAGAAGTCTTAAGTGAAACTGCACTTCCAAGTTCAACCAAACAGCTTTTGGAACAGCAAAAAAGTGAAATTGAGCGTGGGCTTGACAATATTAAGAGATTGGAAGATTTGAGTTGATTTATGACTTGTGAAAATAGAAGAGGAAGACACTTATACTTTAGGTGTCTTTTTTTATAAGAGGATTAATGTGATTTTTAAATCGGATCAACGGGATTATTTGCGTCATAATTTGATGCTTTCAAGTCAAAAATCACAAATTATTATGAGTTACTTACATCTTGAAAATTGAAACCATGTTTTATAAAATCTCCAATATTGCAGACAGGAAATCAATTGAAGAAAGGTTTCACGTCAGTTTTGAATTCCCTAATTTATATAAGCCGAAAGCATTGATTGATGGTTTGAAGGAATCAACAATTTCTGTGATCACCCAATCTGATCCGCATAAAGCGGTTTACGCTATTTGGGGACTTCTGCCGGAAAATTTTGAAGACAATTGGAGTGTTTTTCAAGATGTTGTCAATACGTTGAATGTGAAATTGGAAACCCTTGAAAATAGTAATGGATTATACTCCAATTTGTTGCAAAATAGGAGATGCATTATTATTGCCACGGGTTTTTTTACCACTTGGTTAGCAAATGGCACCGTTGAGCGCTGCCATGTACACCTTCCAAATTATGAGCCGTTTGCCATCGCAGGTGTTTTTAATGAGTTAAGCGACGGGTTTATAACCTGCTCCATAGTGGTGACCAAAATCAGTGAGTCTTTTAAAGACATTCCAAATATTTCCAATTTAAAGCCACTTGTTCTAAATGACAGGGAATTGAAACAATGGCTCGATTTCTCAACTTCCTTAGAACAGATAAAAAAATTATGTGATGATCATAACTCATTGAATTTTGAGTATGAAATCCATGAATCTGAAAGTTCCAAAATAAAATCTTAAGAAACAATAGTTGATTGTCTGCCTCTGCTTTATGAGTTAAACTCTCATTTAATAGCGTCAAGTGCCTGTAGTGTTATGGATTATCTTTACTGTACATTAACTTAAAAACTTGAAACTATGTTACGTTGGACTATTATTTTTATAGTAATTGCTATTATCGCCGGAATTTTAGGATTTGGCGGAATTGCAGGAGCTTCTGCTGGAATAGCTAAAATTTTCTTTTTTATTTTTATAGTTCTATTCATACTATCTCTACTGAGAGGTGGATTGAAAAAATAGAACACACTATTAACTTTTAATAACTTAAAACCAATTTAAAATTATGAAAAAATTAATGATGACTTTTGTGGTTCTATTTTCGTTAGGAACCGTTATGACAACTTTTACAAGTTGTAGAGATACCAATAAAAGCGGTATTGAAAAAGCTGCGGATGACGTTGGAGACGCTGTAGAAGATGCTGCAGATGATGTTGAAGATGCTTTAAATTAAGAAATGTAAATTTTTTAAATATTATAGTAAAAATAGACCATTGCTCAGGTGATGGTCTATTTTTTTTATATTTTCTTACTGTCTGGTTCTATATACTTGATAAAGTCCGACGGCGATTTGAGCTGAACATAGCGTTTGCCAATTATGGCAATTGGAGTCGTGAGCACTTCAGGTTTTTTGTCAAGTACTTTTAGCCAATCTTCATCGTCCAAATCTGGATGATCCCCATAGTTTTTTATAAAATCTGGATGTTCCTGATTGATAAGACTCGAAATTGGCAGTCCTAAACCTTTGGCCAATTCTGACCATTGTGTACCTGTAACTTTGGTTTTCGAAATGTCAATTGCAAGAACTTTTCGTTCAGAGGCCATAACATAAGCCTGTATTTGTTTGCCAATTGAATTTTCAGAATGGAAATATAGTTTTATTTCATTTTTATCTGTTGAAATCGCGCCCATCAAATTTTATATTTAAAATTATTGTAATCTTTTGTTAATGTGTGTTATAAGTGTAATCAATTGCAAATCAATACGTTGTATAATAAGAAAATGACTTCTACTGAAACCTAAAGATATAAAAAAATGATGAGACCTAGTATTCTCAGTGCCAATTGTTCAATAATAACTTTTAGTGAAATTAATGGCTGTTTCGCTACAAAATATCTATTTTTGTAAGTTCTAAATTTATTATGATTATGTCAGAGTCAATTGAAAAAGTAAAATGCCTAATTATAGGTTCAGGTCCAGCAGGATATACAGCAGCAATTTATGCGGCAAGAGCAAATATGTTTCCGGTACTTTATCAAGGAGAACAGCCAGGAGGACAGCTAACAACAACCAATGATGTTGAAAATTTCCCGGGATATCCAGATGGAATCACAGGACCAGAAATGATGATACAACTCCAAAAACAAGCAGAACGTTTTGGGACTGAAGTTAGAGATGGTTGGATAACAAAGGTTGATTTTTCAGGAGAGGTTCATAAAGTCTGGGTTAATGATACCAAGGAAATTCATTGTAATACGGTGATTATTTCAACGGGAGCCACAGCGATGTATTTGGGATTACCTTCAGAACAAAAGTATCTTAATTTGGGTGGAGGTGTTTCTGCTTGTGCGGTTTGTGACGGGTTTTTCTATAGAAATCAAGAAGTTGTTATTGTAGGTGCCGGAGATTCAGCGTGTGAAGAAGCGCATTACCTATCGAAACTTTGTAAAAAGGTTACCATGCTGGTAAGACGCGACGAGTTTAGAGCTTCTCAAATTATGCAGGCTAGAGTAAAGAACACTAAAAACATTGAAATCCTGTACAATACTAATACTGTCGAGGTTTTAGGCGATGGACAAGTTGTGACTGGTGTCAAAGTGAAGAACAATATCACTGGTGAGGTTCATGACATCCCGGCAACAGGATTTTTCGTGGCCATTGGGCACAAACCCAATACGGATATTTTTAAGGATTATCTAGATTTGGATCCAACGGGCTATATTATCAACGTTCCGGGGACTTCCAAAACCAATGTTGAAGGAGTGTTTGTGTCTGGAGACGCTGCAGATAATGTTTACAGACAAGCCGTGACCGCAGCAGGTACTGGTTGTATGGCAGCACTGGATGCTGAACGCTATTTGGCATCAATTGATTCGTCTTTTGAGGTCAATACGGCTACTAATTACTAAGAATTCTTCAACAAATTATATTACAAAACTCTCTGATGTATTTTCAGGGAGTTTTTTTATGAATTGCGACAGTGTTGATCATTTATTTGATGTTCTCTTTGCTTTAACTCTACAGATGAAAAAACAACTTCTAAGCCTATTGATATGGGTGATAACTATTGGAACTTATTCTCAAATTTCTTTTGAAAATGGCTATTATATTACGAATTCAAACGAAAAAGTGGCTTGCCAAATAAGAAATGTAGATTGGAAAAATACTCCTATTGAATTTGAATATCGTCTTTCTGAACATAGTGAAACTCAAAAAATGGGGATTCCTGAGGTCAAAGAATTTGGAGTTTATAACTTTTCAAAATTTGTCAGGGCGAAGGTGGATATGGATCGTTCCAGCGACAATATTCAAAATTTAAGTGCTAATAAACATCCAATATTCCAGCAGGAGGAAATTTTTCTAAACGTATTGATTGAGGGTGAGGCCAATCTCTATGAGTACATAGACGGTCACCTGAAAAGATATTTTTTTAATCTTGACACTATTGATATCCAACCATTAGTTCATAAGACCTACAGGTTTTCGGCCACTGAAATAGGTGCCAATAATCAATTTAGGCAACAACTATTGAATCATCTTAAATGTGATTCCATGAACGGAATGGATATTGAGAGATTGACTTATAAAAAAGACCGATTGATTGCCTATTTTATCCAGTATCACCACTGTCATGGTATGGCGTTTACGAATTACTCTGAGCGACAAAAATCAGCTTTTTTCAATGTTTCGCTTCGGCCTCGCCTAAATAGTTCTTCATTAACAATTGAAAACCAGCCATCAGGATCCAGAAACACGGATTTTGGCCATAAGCTAGGATTTGGCTTAGGAGTCGAGTTGGAGTTTGTATTACCTTTTAACAAAAATAAATGGTCGATTTTTGTGGAACCGACCTATCAAAGTTTTAAAGCTGATAAAACTCGTGAAGTTACCAATATATCAGGCCAAATATTAATTGCCGAAGTAGATTATAATTCTATAGAAATTCCCATTGGTGTTAGGCATTATTTTTTTCTTAATTCCAATTCCAAATTATTCCTAAACTTTGCTTATGTAGTAGAAGTGGCATTGGACTCAACCATTGAATTTAAGAGGGGTGATGGGTCGGTCATAGGTGATTTAGAGATGAAATCCAGCAACAATATTGCCTTGGGTGCAGGTTATAAAATAAACGACAAGTACAGTGTGGAATTAAGGTACTTGACGAGTAAAAACAACTTGGGATATCATAATACTTATGACTCCGATTATAGAAGCGTTTCATTGATATTTGGTTATTCTTTCTTGTGAGCCTTCACTCTAAAATTCAGGATTTTAAGGTTCAATGCTGTCTACATTTTAGAAGTATTCAAGGTTGAATAGCCAAGATGTTCAATACCAAACCCATTCATTAGCGATCTCTCATTTGTAGTTTTGAATTTCCCGTAAATTTTGTAAGTGTAATTTTTGGCTCATTGTACAAATAAACTTCACTGTTGCCCGTAGCTTCAATCGTAATGCTGTCATTGACCCGAATGGTCGCAGAACTGCTCATGTCGGCAATTAAGTTGCAAGTATTGGTCAGAAATTCCTTTCCATTGAACACCGCTGAATTGTCCACGCGTAATAGAGTGGTCTCTATTGTGCCTTCTAACTTCGCATTAGCCCGTTGGTAGAGATCTATTTTAGCAGATTTAGAATTGAGCAAGGCTTCCATTCTTATGTTGTCGCTAAGAACGATTACAGCGTTTGTTGCATTGACATTCAGTTTTACTTTGGCCTTATCTGATGCCGTGTAGTTGAATTCATTCGTCTTAATATTGAGGTAGGCACGTGACGAACCTGTAGTTTTTAAGGTCGTATTCTTGAGTTCCAAAGAGGTCAAGGAGCGGATCTCTCCATTTTCGATAACTTCAATATTTTCCAATCCATCAGTGTAATTTACTTTTATATTCATCCTCCTGCTGGAGGTGATCCTTTTGGAAGTTTTAAACGTTAAGGTGCCATCAACCACCTCAAAAAGAATGTATTCGTGCAGATTGCTGTCTGCTTCTACTTCTACAGAAGCCTTGCTGTTGTATATGATTTCAACTGTAAAATCTTCACCTACAACTATCGAATTAAACGGATCAATATAAGTTTGCTTTATGGTCACATTTCTATCACCTTTAACTTTTTCATCTTCTTGGGCTGAGATAAAAGTGGAGAACGATAGCGACAATAAAAATGCAAAAATGATTTTATTCATTTTACTGAGTTAGTGTTTATACTAACAAATATAAACAAAAACCATCCCAAACATTTAATAAGGTTTGAAATGGTTCTAAAAACAAGTCAAGAGATTGGTTGGTTTTTCTTGTTGTTACTGGTCTTTACTTTCAAAAACACCAGCAGATTTATTGATTTTTTCTGGATTTCCTATATAGGTGATGTCGCCTCCACTTTGTGCTTTAGCGGTCAATTCTTTTGAAACGTTCACTTGTATGTCTGCACCAGAGGAAGCTGTTGCCTCTGTGATGGTGGTTTCCAGGTTTTTTGCCTTGATATCGCTGCCGCTTGAAGCTTTGGCAACCAAAAGGTTAGCTGTGCCGGCGACTTTAAGGTCACTGCCGCTAGATGCTTCACAATGCAGGTTGTTTACATTTACATCCAATTCCATATCACTTCCGCTAGAGCTACTGAGCTCTAGGTTTTCGGCTGTAATAACGCTTGTACTATAAACATCGCTACCGCTTGATGAAGAAATTTTGGAAATATTTTTAAAGTTCACGATTACTTTTTTTGCTGAAGAACTACCGATGTTTTTATCGGCATAAATTTTAAGCGTGTTACCGTCAACTTTGGTGATGATGATATCGTGCAAATTTTCGTCGGCCTGGACCTTGACACTTTCCGTTTGGCCTTGGGCAAGGTAAACGTCCATTCCTCGGCTCACCTCAATCTGATCAAAATGACCAGAGATAGTGCGTTCTTTTGTAATAACATTGCCATTTCCCATGACGCCTAATCCAAAATTACAGGAACTTAAAAATAGGCTCAAAATGGCTGTGACAATGACTTTGATTAATGTGCTCATGATGGTTTGTTTTAATTGTTGATTTCAAATATCCTTTAAATCTGAGCCCACCCACAATCAAATGGATTGAACTGTTGATTTATTATGACCAATTGTTAATTGTCATCCGTCGTAATTTTTATACCATTGCTGTCAATATTCACTTTTACCCGCTCGTTTTTCGACTTGATGCCGTCTTGGTTGATTTCAACAGAATCATTGTTGTTTTTGATGTTGATACCGTTTTCATCAATTCTAAACTCGGACGAATCATCATTAAGATCTTCATTGAATTCAAAATCTTCTGGGCAATCCAAACACTTGATTTCATTTTTCAATATCTTAAGGTATTGACCTTCCATTCCATCCATCATAATAGTGTTGTCGTTAATGTTTCTTGAACCATCACGATGCTTGTTCCTATATGACGATCGACTGAAGTGATTTCTATGAAAGGAATAAGTGTTCTGATCAGCAAATAAAACCGTCCCTTCGGGTATGAATAATGTTATATCAACTTCCTGGTCTCTGAATTTGTTTTCAAAAGCTGTGGTTAGATAGCTATCAAGTTCCAATGTATTACCTGTCATTTTATAATTATAAATGATTTTTTCGGCTCTTTGTTTTGCATTTTGATAGGAATTGCCTCTAGAACTTTTTTCAATCCTTATGGAAACGACCGAATCTCTGGTCGATTTTAAAGCAAGCTCGACATCTGTTAAATAAAGTAGTTTTTGGTCGTTTTGGTCATAAACCGGTTTCCACCGATTGCTGTGTTTTCCAAATTGTTTACTATACAAATTATTGTGGGTCATTTTTAAGTATAGGGTGTCGTTTGCAGTAATATTTAAGTTTTCAGATTGTTGAACAATGGCGTCCTCGGCGTATTCGTTGGCTTGTTTGAGCCCAATGATAACGAGTCCAATAATGGACATAAGCCATAACCCAAGTAGTGAAAATTTGGCAACCTGTCCGATAGATTTTAGATTGTTGATCAAAATTTTCAATCCCAAGTAAAAAATAAAAAAGAATGGAATGCCGATTGCAAAAAGTAATAGTAGGGACATTGCCCATAAAGGAATATTGGCGGCATTTGTGGCTTCCAAAAAATCAACTCCAGGGATGCGAATAGCCTCCGCAACGCCAACCGAAAATAGACCAACTATAAGCGCAATTAGCGTAGAGGCGCCGATAAGGATCAGAATAATACCGATAAATTTACCGATGATTTTCAGAAAAAATAGTATGATCTCGCCAAGTGTATCAAAAAACGTTTTTGAACTGGCTTTTATCTTATTGCCTTGTTTTGGCAAATCCATATTTTTTACGGCATCGGATACATTTTGTGATACATTTTCAAATCCATCCTTGATTTTTTTTTCAATGTTGCTGATATTCACTGGTTCACCGGTCATGGTCAGTTTTTCGGCGGTGGTAATGGCTTCGGGAACCAAAATCCAGAATAGGACATAGATAAAAATAAAGGTGCCTCCAGATCCAAAGGCCAATAAGATCCATATTAAGCGGACCCAAATGGCGTCAATACCTAAGTAATGACCAATACCTGAGGCGACACCACCAATATAGGAGTTGTCCTTGTCTCTAAATAATTTTTTGGAAAAGGTGCTTTTACTTTTTTCTTGAAACGTATTGGATGGTTCATCTTCAAATATTTCATCGTCCACCAAATAATCTTCAGGTTGCCCCATAATGGAAATCACTTCATCCACTTCTTTTATTCTGATGACCTGTTTGTCATTTTTCATGCGCTCATTAAAGAGTTCGGCAATGCGGGCTTCAATATCAGCGATGATTTCAGATCGACCTTGAGAGTCCGTAAATGAACGTTTGATGGCCTCAAGATAGCGTTGTAACTTTAGATATGCATCTTCATCAATGTGAAAAAATATACCCGCTAAATTTATGTTGACTGTCTTATTCATTTCTTGATTGTTTTGTGGTGGTTACTAAGTTGACTGCATTTTTTAATTCGTTCCAAGTAGTCGTTAATTCGGTTAGAAATAATTTTCCTTTTTCGGTTAGATTATAATATTTACGAGGTGGACCAGAGGTTGATTCTTCCCATCTATAATCTAAAAGGCCTGCGTTTTTAAGCCGTGTCAATAGAGGGTATATCGTTCCTTCCACAACTAGCATCTTGGCGTCCTTAAGTGTTGCCAGAATTTCTGCAACATAGGCGTCTTCATCTTTTAGGACGGAGAGAATGCAGTATTCGAGAACACCTTTACGCATTTGTGCTTTGGTATTTTCAATTTTCATATTTCTTTTCTGTGTTTTAAAAGTCTATGCTTTTGATTGGAAGCATGGAGACATTTTGTGTTCGATTGATGATGTTCTGGCAATTTTTATGTTATGCCCTGATTTGATTTAATTAAAATGAAACTGTTCGTTTTTTGATTGATTGACTTGCCCGAACGTACCTTTTTAGCACGGGCGGGTTGATTGATGATTACATATTTTTGGTGGATGATGACTTCTTATTTTAAAAAATTAATGGTTAAAGGATATCTATAAAGTTCGCCATCTCTGGCTTTTAAACTTGCAATGACAATAAAAATCAGCTCTAAGATAAACCCGATAACGGCCAAGAACCCAAATCCACCAGCAATAAACAGGAGAGGGGAAGCTTTGTGAAAACCAATATGGAAGTTATCAAAGTTGCTGAAATTCCAAAAATCCATGTGACCCAAAAGTCCAAAAATGAAAAACGGAATGGTCAATGCTCCTAAAATCATAGCATATAATAAAATGCTGATCTGAAAATTAATAGCTTGTTTGCCATGTGCATCAATGAACTCAGATTTCTCTTTATTGGTAATCCATAAAATGATCGGACCTAAAAAATTCCCAAAAGGAATGAAAAATCTAGCAAAGGTTGATAAATGGATGAACGTGGCGATATTTTTTTGATGATTGTCTATCATTTTGTTAGTATATAATAGTGTCTTATGCAAATATATGTCTTAAAGAAGGTATTATGCAAAACACAGTACTATAATTTAACATAAATTTAACAAATTGCGATATGGAATAAAATCGATAAATTAGCCCAAATCAAATTTTAAAAATGAACATATCTCCCAGAAAACTCAATGCGTTCCTAAGTTTTAAACTGCCTTCTGCTTTTCTTTGTGGTGTGCGGGCGACCTATATTGATGATGAGCAATGTAAAGTACGTGTCAAGCATCGATGGATCAACCAAAATCCATTTAATTCCATGTTTTGGGCGGTTCAGGGTATGGCTGCGGAGTTGACTACCGGAGCCTTGGTAATGTCGAAAATTAAAGATTGCGGCAAACCAATATCGATGCTAGTGGCCAGTAACAATGCGACATTTTCAAAAAAAGCGACGGGACGGATTAACTTTATATGTAGAGATGGACTTAAAGTAGATGAGGCCATAAAAAAAGCCATTGAAACAGGTGAGGGTCAAACTATTTGGATGAATTCCGTTGGAACCAACGAAGAGGGAATTGAGGTTTCAAACTTTAATTTTGAATGGACGTTGAAATTGAGGGGGAAGAAGCGTGAAGCGTGAAGCATGAAGCAGGAAGTGGGTAGAGGTTAGTGGGTTAGATTATAGAAAAAATTTTTTGCGATCAATTCATAAATGTTTTTTTAAGATTTTATCGTACAATTTGTACCCATATAGAATTCTCCTCACTTTATAGTTGGATAGTAAGTGATCAGTTTTTATGAAATCAGGTTATTGTCAATCTGATAAAATTAGTTTTTTCAAAACTGAAACCTGAAACCTGAAACCTGAAACCTGCCCGTCCGTAGTATTTACAGAGGCGGGATCTCTGAACTGTTAACCGAGACTGCCAACTAAAACCTACCTCGGAATTTCAACGTTCTCAATAATCTGTTTGATCACGTCTGTACTTGTAATCCCTTCCATTTCTCGTTCGGGCGTCACAATAACCCGATGGTGCAACACTGGGATGGCGGCTCGCTTAATATCTTCAGGTGTAACAAAGTCGCGACCACTCATGGCTGCAAATGCTTTACTGGCCTTTAAAATTGCAATGGAAGCTCTTGGTGAGGCACCCAAATACAAGAATTGGTTATGTCGTGTGGCGACAATTAAATCGGCAATATATTTCAACAAATGTTCTTCCACTAATACTTGAGTAACGAGCGCCTGATATTTCACAATTTGATCCGCAGTTAAAAATGGGGTGATCGCATCTGTTTTGACTCGGTCTTGTAAATGATGTTCCCGCATTAGAATCTCGATTTCTTCTTCCAGATTTGGGTAGCCCACATCAATCTTAAATAAAAAGCGATCCAATTGTGCTTCTGGCAATCGGTAGGTGCCTTCTTGTTCTATTGGATTTTGGGTGGCTAAAACCATAAAAGGCGATTCTAATTTATAATAATTTCCATCAATGGTGATTTGTTGCTCTTCCATAACCTCAAATAAGGCGGCCTGTGTTTTTGCGGGAGCCCTGTTGATTTCGTCAATCAAGATCATATTGCTGAAAATAGGGCCCTTTTTAAATTCGAATTCCGTCGATTTTAGGTTGAAAACGGAGGTGCCCAAAATATCACTCGGCATCAGATCTGGTGTAAATTGAATCCTGCTAAAGCCAACACTCAATGATTTTGCCATCAGCTTAGCAGTAATCGTTTTTGCTACACCTGGGACGCCCTCAATCAACGAATGGCCTTTGGCGAGCAAGGAGGCCAAAAGCATATCGACCATGTCGGTTTGACCCACGATAACCTTGCCTATTTCGGCTTTCATTTGTTGAACGTTGGTTTGCAGTTCTGAAAGATCGAGACGATTGGTGAATTGTAAGTCTTGAGTTTCTTCTCTATGACTGGTTTCTTCCTGAGTGATTTCTTCTGGAGTTGGTGTCTGTTCTATCGGTGTTTGTCCTTCAGTAGGATTTAGTTCTTCCATAGTTTTATGAATAAAATTCTTCAATGTGTTTGTTGAGTTTTAAGAGATTATCTTCAAAAAACTCCTTTTTAGTCCGCAACCAATTGATGAAATTAATGGTTTTTTTAACGGTTTCTTTGTTCTTACCAGATTTTTGAGAGAGTTTGATTATGAACTCTTCGTTTAAATTGGTGGTATCCAAATTATAATCTGATCTTATCTTTTCTAAAAAATAGGTGATTTTCTTATCGATGAGATTTTTATGGTCCTGGGTTTCATAATAGAGATTCGAGATTGTTTTTACAAATCCGACGGTCGTATTTTCCAATGGTTTTATAATCGGTATGATGCGCTGCCTTCTTTTGGCATTGAAAATCATAAATAATAAAGTCAATAGCAAGGCCAAATACCATGCCCATTTGAAGGAGGTCTGTTGCAGGAACCAGCTTAAATTCGATTTTTCTTCAGCATCACCGTAATAGGAATCAAAAAACTTGGTGTAGGAGTCAAAATAAATAGTCTCATTTGGTAAATAGGAGAGGGCACCTTCAACATATCGGTAACGTTCGCCTTTTAAAATGTTGTAATTGGTAAAGACTTTAGGCTCCAAATGCAAATAGATTTTACCATCTTCAAAAGGAATTTCCAAGAAATTGGCCAAATTAAGGTCACTGTTGGCGTAGCCCAGTGTTTTATGGTTTTCTGCTTCAAATCTCGAAAAATAGGACGTACTGTCACTTTTATCAAGTTCAGTGAAATGGGATCTTAAATCAGGATGGACGAAGCTTAGTTCTATAATACTGTCCTGGTTTTTAATCGCACCAATGGTCAGATTTAACGTGTCCATCAGCGATTGGGGGAAACTGTAATCTGACATGAAAAGTGTATTGCCTCGACCTGCAAAAATCAAGAGCTCTTCCACGTCCGCCACGTCCAAATAATCGGAATTACCTACCAGTATATAATTTCCTTCAGCGACATGATCGCCGTAGCCATCCTCCGAATTTGCATAAAAATAATTATATGGTGAGTAGTAAACGGGTTTCAATAATTGACCTTCAAACAGCTTCGGTAGTTCTTTGTAAAACACACTTACGCCATAAGGTTTGTTGCTCTTTTCGTTATAGCTTTCGGTCCAATCCACAGTGTGATGGCTACTATAGTCCAAAGTGATGGCAATTGTAATGATAGTTGCCGCAATAACAAGGATGATAGCTAAGGTTTTGTTCATGAACTGACCTCTTTAATAAGTTTAACAAAACTGTCTTTGGCCAATTGGTATTGCTGCTTATTTAAATCAAACTCACCATACCAGGTATAATCGTAAATATAGGATGTATAAGCAAAATCTTTACTGAATTTTTGGGATGCGATGGCATGCATATAATCTGCATTTGTTTTGTCATCCTCATATTTAATAAAGTTCTTAAGGGTCAATTGTTTCAACACCAACAAATAAAAATACCTGATGGCCAATCTGTAGTCATTTGTTTTCTCTGCATCGTTGATGAGCGCTTTGATATCGGCATGCACAATGTTTTCTGCGGTGATTTCACCGT